>Ga0206123_10002531_pt1 | contig 15887 bp, 19 predicted proteins | sample Helgoland_Spring_2_FD_160086 | JGI IMG/M metagenome (GOLD analysis project Ga0206123, IMG submission 160086) | Pelagic subsurface seawater microbial communities from Kabeltonne, Helgoland, North Sea - Helgoland_Spring_Bloom_20160316_1 | ecosystem: Environmental > Aquatic > Marine > Epipelagic ...
ACCGTATCATTGAGAAAAACATCATCGACAAGCTCGATCATATCTTCTACGGCATCGGACTCGATAACGCCGTGCTTCGATCTGACCCCGCAGTAAAGTACTCTATAGAGGACTTTCAATGAGGGTAAAGAAACAACGTGTCTGGAGAAAATGCCCAAGTGGTCATGATGTATTGGCTACCTATCATACCCAGTTTGGGTATCATAGTTACGATATGGATCCGTGCGCGGAATGCCAATACTGGCATATGCGTAAATGGTATCCTAAGCAGCTCTCTATAGATCTGCTAAGTAAAGTTCGTAATGATAAGGGTAAATGGATAAGAGGTCCGAAGAATGAAGCCTTAGAGCGAGTCACTAGGACAATGGCTTCTCTGGCTAAGCATCAAGACGTAATTACTGTATTGGAAGTATACGAAGAGGTATTTGATGACTACACTAGAAGGGTCAGTCGCTTATGGGCAAATAGTCTCCTACGGAAACTGTCGAACCAGTAACTATTGCCTCAGCGGGGCCGTTAATCTTGTCTTTGTTGCCCATGACCGATCCTGCCATAATAGCTTCTGCTTGTCTCTCAAGTGAGCAAGCGGCTAATACCGAGTAATTACCAAAGCCTGCACTTCCCATTGGCCCTAAGCTCGTGACTACTCCTTCTTCGCCCATAGCGTCACATATGAGACGTACATATCGGTAATCGTACTCACCTACACCTTTTGCTCCTGGACCGCCATTCATTTGGAAATCAAGTTCCTGCTCTATCTGCCATAGAGCCGCCTCCATTCCAAAGCGCTTGCTAATCCATGCTATGTTATTGGTTTGAAGTGCTTCAACCTCTAGGTACTTGTTGAGTCGATCTACCACATTGTTTAGTGTAGTGGCACTGGCGTCACGGATATCGAGAGTATATCTTCCTTCTATGGCATCATAATGATCTGGTTGTACAAGATAGACAACGTCCGCATTACCTACACCAGAGAACTTTGTAGAGTATATTCTTTCCTTGACTCGCAAGAAATCAGCTTTATCTGTACTATCTAAGTAGATAACAAAGGGTCTATCGAAATTAACCTCTGAATCTGCGCGGAAATTAACTCCCAGCGCCCTTACTGCCTTGTTAATCTGATTCCTAACTATCTGTTTAGTCTTAGTTAGACCAAGTACATCTATCATCTCTATATTAAATTGTATAATAAGAGCCCTATCTTCTAGGTTATATGAGATTAAAGAGATTATTTGCTCTCCTGTTGCCGTACGACAGATAGAAGCGACCTTTCTTGCCAGAGATTCCTCGCTGTAGTCCTCACGGAGAGGTACTCTAGTTCTGGGGTTCTTAATTTCAATAGCGTCTGATAGTGGTGACTCAAGAATCTGCTTAGTTCTATCTACAGAACCCTGGAAAGACAACTTACCTGCGAAGTGGAATGTCCTAAGAGATGCTTGTGTAGCTGGTTCACCAAGGCATCCACCAGCCGTAGCACCTATAGCCTCTCCTGTCCTGCAAACAGAGTCGTCATAAAACTCGCAGAATCGTTGTGCGATCTGGCGCAGAGCTACAGCTCCGATTATCCTGCCCCTCAACTTATCAGCAAGAGTTTTCTTACTAAGGTTAGACGGCGGGAATTTCTGATATGACTGATAATGGGCCTCCAGTACCTGTGAATGATCTGCATTGGAGCCTTCACACTCGGGACAGTGATGGCTAGAGTATTCTTTCGTGTGCACATTCTCAAGAGGGTAGCCATGCTTACATTCAAATTCAAACAATAGTGGTTGAAGAGTGATTATATGTCCGTCTTTATTGGTATCTTTGTGTGATCCTCTTATGTGATAGGGCGCTAATCCGTCATCTCCTATGATAGGTGAAACTACTCTACCTGTTCTTGTGTTAACCACTTGCTTTTTGTCATTAACGACTAGGGATTCCAGTGCCTTAATCATCTTTCTTTCTAGATATCCAGATACTGCAATTTGTCCTTGTCCTGATTCGATAGTAGATCTTCGACCTCCTGTAGATCCAAACCAGTATTCTGTTGGCTCAAATCCGTCTGAATAGCTTGAGTAGATGAAACCAGAGTGAGCCGGGTGCTTCAAATCGTAGGTTTCTCCATTGTCCCCCTTCATCGGGAAGTGTGCGAGAGATCTGTCGTGATTAATTCCAACCCTTAATCGCTTACCACCAACGAGAGTCTGCCCGTATGAGCCGCACATTTGTCGCACGTTCATGTCCTTACCTCTAGCCTTAGATCTAACAGCTATTTGCATTGGATTACCGGCTCCTTGTGCATTTTCTATAGGTACGAGTAGTCTATCTTCGTATTCTGAAGTGTACTTGTGGATCTTTTCGTCGATGAATCCGACTGGATCGGACGCAGCAAACACCTTTTCATCTTCCGTGGTCGCCAATCTTAGGTATTGTTTCGATTCCCATAGATTCTCTGCTTCTATTACCTTTTCAGAATACAGTTCATACATGTCACGAATGTCCTGCTTGATAGCTTTATCTTCTACCATTACATCAGTCAGGCCCATTGTGAAGCCGATTACTGCGTGGGCAGCGAATCCTAACCTCGTAGCCATCTCTATGTATTCCACCAGTTTTTCTTGGCCTTTCTCATAGCCTTCATGATAGATAAACGAGGGCGCTATAGAAGCGCCACCCTCTCCGAACGAGTCCTTTTCAAGAGTTCCTTGAATCAGCTTTCCTTTGTAAATCACAATGCGTTCCTTTTCCTTTTTCTTGAGCTTAATGCTCGGATCTATAGAAGAGGATTCTTTGTCTTTGTAAACGATATTTCCTTCATCATCTACTTTAGGGGTATTTCCAATAAACGTCGCTGATACGTACTCTGTGTCTAAGACTGTAAAGAGATGACTAAAGATCGCTCTTCCTGTATAAGCTGGATTGCCATCCCCATCTATTGTATCTGGCGCTGGTAAGCTATTTACTGTTCTATAGATCTTATTACTGCTCCAGTCTTTCCACTTTACAGGAGTTGCGACTGATTTACTATGCGCCAACCACTTCTTTCTTATTTCTTTAGCATCTCTTATTTCGCTGAATACATACGTGTAAGCTTGTAGGGCTAGTGATTTGCTTAGATACGGTATTCCTTCATCTGTGAATCCTAAACCAGTTGTAGGATTCCATTCATTTCTTCTTTGCTTGTTAGTGTGAGTTAAAAGATACAGTCCGCTTGTTTGATCTTGATCTGTTGCGACTGTTAGCTTTCCATATCGAGCGTGAATGATATTCTTTGTTAACTGCATCCATTTCTTCGCATCTTCAATCGCCTTAGGAGTCTGGACAAAGTGTAGCTTCATCGCGTCTCCGTCGTAATCTGCGTTAAATGGAATACATACGGTCGGATTCATGGCTAACGACTTTGCAGGGCGCACTCTTGCTCTCATTGCTAAGATTGATTGTCTGTGTAGAGAAGGTGCTCGGTTAAACAGTCCTATATCGCCGTCGATGATATGTCTTCTAATTACCGATCCCAGTAGTAGGTATCTTTCAAATAAAATCTGACCGTTTTCATCTCTTACCACCTTGACATTTCCAGGATTCTTGTTCATTATGTCCCCGTCTACATACAGGGTAGTGGCACCAGGATAGTTATTTGGGCCATTAAGTAAAAGTTGTCTTATGAGCCTTTTATTGTCGTCTGTCACTACTTCTAAAGTTGTGGCTTCCATTGCTACTTGTATCGGGACTCCGACCTCATCTATTGACAAAGCTGGATCTGGAGTGATAACGGAGTAAGAAACTTCTTCTACATACTTTGATTGTAGGTTGTTTCTGAACCTTCCGCGCTTACCAGTTAGCCTGTTTATGACTCCCTTCAATGAAACATTCTTGACTTTACCACCAAACCCTCTTTGTTGGCTCGTGCCACCCGAACCGATAGCTTTCCTCTGATTATCATATACCCTAGATACAGCATGATATAGTTGAGTAGTAGCTCTAACAGCCATACTATACTTTAGATTTCTAATCTTTATGTCTCTTAGTCTTTCATTTACTACAATTACGTCTTGATAGAGTTTAGTGAGATCGCTTAAGTCGTTCATTCCTGTATCAGGTATGAATCTAAATGGTCTAGCGGTATTGGGTGCAACGGGTAGCACTCTGAAGAATAAATCTTCTGGCCTTGACGTCGAGGGATCCAACCCGAGATACTTACACATCTCATCGGGTATCCTTTGAAGAATCTCGTAGGCTTCTAAATAGTCTATTCCTTTAGCGCCATTGTAGTATCTATCATCTGGTACGGGGAAGTAAAACTGTCCGCTTGAATGCTTAAATCTTATTTCTGGGTTAAAGGAGTCGCATCTTGGGCACTTCTTCTTTTGTTCGGGCTTAGTTCCGTGATACGCTTTGTATACGTCGTTCACTCTGTTGCGAACTTGTCTGAATCCTGTAAAGTTTCTCTTGTTGAGCCCGAATAATGAATCTACCATTGGTTCTAGTGATTGCTGTGCGGTAACTGGTATGTTTAGATCTCCACAAGAAAAACAGATTCTGTTTAATGTGTTCAGTATAGGGTATGTTCCTCTGGCATCATTGCCGCTGAAACCTAAGTAAGCAGCCTTTGGCACTGGGGTCGACAGGCTTATTCTTCCAAAGTGGCCATGGCATGAGTTGGTTCCATCCCCACTGTTGCTCAAATCACAGGTTTCACAGGATTCGGTGTTTGTAGTTCCCATACGCATATCTTGTACGCCGCCTTTGATGGGATCCATCAGTCCTGTTGTGAATGAATCGGGTGTGACTAGTTCCATTACTGACATGTCAATGATTTCTTGCGTTGTCATTAGTCCCATCTCAAGTTCTCCGACTTGTTTTGACGTGGTGGTGAATACTGAATCTGTTCTGCCACTACGATAACTAATAGCTGGCTCTTCTACTCCTCTCTCTATTGCTTTGCTTGATACTACTTTTGGCAAGACTTCTTCAAATGGAACCCTAATTACGGCACCTCTTAGTCCATTTACTACCGCATTGGGATAGTCGGATGTGAGATCCTGGAAAAGAGAATCTTCTCTTGCTATTATCGTAACAAGTATGTAGTTATCTCGCGCACCTCGTAGACCTGCAGCATCTTCGTGTGTTTTCAGGTACACCTTTGCTGATGCCTTTGTCGTAGGGACCCAACGATGTCTTAGACGGCCAGCTGATAATCGGATATTTAGATTACCCATTTCATCAAAGTCGTCTGGTGTTGCGTACCAGATGAACTGCCTTAACTCCATGGCTATCACTTATCCCACAAGGTGCCTTCTCATAACTCTATTGAGCGTGCCAATAGGCTAATTGATCTGAAATTTCATTCATCTTATGACCCGAATGTCCCTTGACCCATTGAAATTGGATATCGTAATCGACTTTTGCGAGCAGGTCGTCAAGTATACCTAGGACGTCTAAAGTACTTTTGTCGTCACTTTGGCCCTGCCCAGCTGCAAGATCTATAGCTGCCGTGCAGTCTGAGCATACTCTGACTAGGGTTGCGCTCTTGTTAGAGTCCTTTAGGTAGCGACCCATGTGAATTAATCCATAGATAATTGCAGTTAGTTCTGCTAGAGTAGAATTAGGGGCGTCTCCTATGTTAAATCCGACCGACATTTCGATGGATTTGGTTTCATTGCAGTATATCGCTACGCCTACCCCTGCCCTGTAATCATCATTCACCATCACTGAGGCATCTGTGTATACATTATAGGTCAAGGGATAATCTTTCTTAGATATACGAATCCCTCCCCTGCGCTTTTTGAGTGTCTGGTGATCTTTACTACTGCGCCTAACGGAGTTTCTACGCCGTCGTTACGAAGTCTTGCTAACTCGGCATCCGCGTAACTGATCAAAGCTAGTTCTGATTCTTTCAAATTAAGCTGCGTGAGCTCTCTTTTTGACTGAAAATCAGTCAGAACTTCGTGTAGTGGGGTATGTTTCCACTGCATGCGTATCACTGTTGCGATGGTGTGGGGCTAGAAAAGCCTACTCCCAATCTTCCCAATCTTCCCACTCGTCATCATCGTCGTTGTCATCTGACGACTCTGCGTCCTCTTCATCTTCCGAATTAACAGAGGCGAGTAACTTGGCGACCGAATCGTCATCTTCGTCAGACTCTTCCTCAGACTCTGGTTTAGAAGCATCTGGGTCTTCCTCCGAATCCTCTTTTTGGGGTTCTTGGTCTGATTCTTCTTCGTCTGATTCTTCGTCGTCGTCGTCTGATTCTTCCGCTAGCTCATCCCAGTCATCATCTTCCCACTCGTCTTCCCAGTCTTCGTCTACTTCTGTGACAGTTTCCTTCTTTACTTTTGGAAGCTTTGGATCTTTTTGTGGTGCATCTTCTTCATCTGGTTCATCGCCCTCTTCATAGAACTCTGTATAGTCTACAAGCGTGACTTTTTCGTTCTTCTTGAGGTCAAAAGCCGCCAAGAAGCCATCTAGCTTCTTATCTGCCGCTTCTTCGTTCATCGACTCTATGCTGATTGTCATGTCGACCAGGAATGTCTTCATAGAGTTTCGTAGTTTCGTCGCATACTTAAGCTTGCACTTTTCATAAGCTCGATCAATTTACTCTTATAGAATACTTCATAAGTCAGTTATATGTCCCTTTGTATATGGACGATAACCCTGACGACCATTTCATTACAGTTAGTATCCGTAGAAAAACCCGAGATGCTCTAAAAAAGGTGGCTTTGTCTAAAGAGCCAGTATGGAAGACAATAGACAGACTGCTCAATGAATATAAAGTCAGTCGCCTAAAGAGGGATTAATATGTCTAGAAGATACGATCGCGTAGTTAAGAACATTGAGAAGGCGTTCACTGCCTACTCACAGACCGATATCAGCCGTGTTTCTTTCGCTCAGCTCAAAGATTGGATCAATTCCAACACCAAAGACGGCATTTCTTCGCCAAGATTGGCCAGTTTCCTTAGACAGAGATCTCATTTCAAGTGCGTAGAGCGTACTAGAACCATAGGTACTAACCTCACAGAAACGTACTGGGTAATGGAAGAAGTCGCTGTTTGATACCGGTATCTTTACCGACGTATCAATAATGAGAAGAAGAGAAACTGAAAACTAGTTAAAATCCTGCTATCAGGAGCCTTGTGGAGGTGTGATGTACTTCTTCTCATCAGATGAGCGATTACGGAGATAATTGGCCTGTAGAGAATCCAGAGTTACACAAAATAGTAGAAAAGGTGCTAGCGATTCACAGTTTTGACGACAGTGAGAAGATAGCAGAAAGAATACTACATCGTGTAAACTGGCTTCGTAACTACTGGGCAAAAGAGGACTATTGAGTCCCTCATCACTAGGTAACGGGCTAACTACCCAACCACTACGATTACTATGCTTAAGGCAGTATCGACTATAATAGAAGATATTGTGTACGTAAGTATAGAGCCGTAGTAAACAAGTTAACAAAACAGCATGCCCGTTAGGGCGACACTGGAAGCAGCTAAGTGCTGCGAAGGTGAATACTGTGGCGCACAATGCGCCATAACGAGGAGATAGTTTATTGCGACCCCACACAAGGGGCGTGTATTAAATTATCCAGTCTCCCTCTAAGTATTCGTCTTGCTTGAAACGGTGTATAAAACAGAAAAATGAGCCAAGACACTGACGTCCTCTGCGGAGCGACTTAGGGACATTGGCGAATAGCAAAAAGGAGAGACGCCAAACCAAGAAAACAAGACCCCTTAGGGGGCACCAGCACATTGAGTGTAAGGTTGAAAAAATGAACAACGATAAAAAAATTAAATTAGAACTGAACGACGGAATGAAATTCTTCTTTGTTGGTATAATCATGTTGACTGTGATGTTTGGCATTGCCTTTATGGCAGGCCAAGTCGCAGACCGATACGAAGAAGATCGAATTGATCGAATCATAGAAGGAGGACAGGAAAATGGCCACAACTGGACCATGAGAAACCTGACTATCTTGAATGACGTAGGCACAGAGATGTGTAGTAATGGTATCCAAGAAGGATGCGATTACATGATCGTTATTGATGAAATCGAAGAAGAAGAAAGGTCACCACTTCCTGGAAGGGAGGACATGGGATTTATTTCCATGTCTGTTGGTTGCTGTGGAACTCTTATCGGTATCTTGTTTGGAGTAACTTGCGTATGCGAATTCTCCGACTGGTACAATAAAAGAAAGAAGTAATTCAAAACGTCCTTTTAGTTCACTAAGACGCGTTCGACGCGTGATGCTGCCGCCGCTAAAACGGCTTAAAAACGCAGCCAGCCGCTACACTAGAGATTCAGGTCTCTAGTGTAGACACCAGCACATTGAGTGTAAACATAACGATACCGGTATGGTTACCGACGTTATAATAATGAGAAAGGAGGATAGGACAACCGAATCACTAGCAATAGCGAAAGCGTTAGTGTGTACCCCTAACCTGAAAAAACCATTCTTTCTCACAAGTACAGCCGGAACAAGTCTTGAATGTAATATTTCAAGATGGAGGAGTATATCTGGGGCAGAAGAATACGATAACCTCGTAGTCTTCTGACCTAGTTAGAAACATAACTGAAAGTGGCTCATAGACAACCGCGGTGAATTAGGAAGGGTAACTTCCGAGTTTGGGGATACTTACTTCCAAGGTAAGTTGAAAGGTTGAAAACGGAGAGCTAATAGATGAAGGCATCATCAGATGCCGAACGGGGTAAGACCCGTTCAACTCCTGTAGAGGACTTACGAGTCCGTTATTCGCATTTAATGCACTACAGGAGACCAAAAATTAAAAAACTCAATCGCGCCTTATGGCGTAAGAGATAATGTAGAACCGTGAGTGGTAAATACCCAAAGGGGGCGTAGAAGTTGTGGAAACACAATCTCAAACCACGGTTAGTAATTCAACTTGGAAAACAGAAACCCGAATACAAAGAGAAGTTGAGCGCTGCAGGAGCTAACTACCGTACCAGATCAAGCTGGCGGTAGTCCTGGGCGAGGAATCTCGGGTGGTGATACATTGTCGTTAACGACGCTATTAGATTGAATTTTGCTTGAGGGGATTAACCCAGAATGTTTGACTAGATCGGAAAACTAGTCCTACACATTCTGACCGTCGATAGCAAACTGTAAGTGAACTGGTCGGTCACTTACCGAATCACTAAAGACTCTTCTAGGAAGTAGTTGCTTTATCACAGCACTTTCTAGTCGTAATTAAAAAAATGATAACTGTAGGAGCACTAGTACCGACTAACTCCAGCTGCGCTGAAATGCAGTACATACAGTAGATTCGGAGGAGTGGAGAGAATTCAGAAGTCTGCAGAAACGGACGAAGGATCTCCCGGAGGGATGGGATGACTACAGATATGTAGAATGCAAAAAGAACTCTTAATGAGTTCAATAGGGTGAAACCAATGGATATAAATAAAAAAGATATCGTAAAGCATTACAAAGGAGAGATATACATGCACATAGACAATGTACCCAAAGTGGTACGTGGATACTGTCGCATGGTTGTAGGGATCGACATGATGAATAAAATTTCGTACTACTATAGTGGTGGATTCCACTTTTACGAATACGTTTGAAGATTCGGTTCTTTGAAATGACTAAGACGCGTTCGACGCGTGATGCAGCCGCTGAAGAAGCTTAAAAACGCTGCCAGCCGCTACACTAGAGATTCAGGTCTCTAGTGTAGACACCAGCACATTGAGTGCAATAGAAGGAGAAGATGACGTAAAAGACATCTTAACATCGCGGTAATGTGCGTACTCTTAAGAAGAGAAAATAAACATAAAGGAGGTTCAGTACAGAGAAGTTGCTGGTAAAACCACGCCCTCGCCTTCACCAGGAACAAGTAAACATACCGATACCGGTATGGTTACCGACGTTATAATAATAGAAGGAGTGAAGACTCTTTCAATAGATGAAAAGCTGCATACGGCTTAGTGTTGATAGCACATCGGACCTCTGACTCAAGTCCGACACTCAAGTACCTGGAGGGAACGAGTGCCTGCGGAGGTGTGAAGGAGCAAACAGTGGGAGGTAAACAAGGCCACGAGTCTCGCATGAGGCACGGTAGGCCGTGGGATAAATTAGAATGAGTATACGCGCATGCGGAGAAATAAAAATGAAAGATCAGAAGACATTAGGTTCGGGAGGGCTTAATATTGGCACTTCTGATAAGACATTTGCATGAAGAACTAAAACGTGAACAAAGTGATTAAAGTCGGGTTGAAACCGATAAGAGGGACGTCACGACCCCTACGCATTCAGGATAGGACTTTCGATAATGATTGAGCCTATACCAGCAAAGAGATTGTGGGGGTTCCCCACTTGGCGGTGCATCACAAGTAGCTTACGGTAAACGTAAAACTACGAATTTTTCGACATCTAGAATGTCGAATCACAGCACCCGGCCTATGGGGATTCTCGAATCGAGGCCATAGGACGCAGCACATTGCTGCGTGGGACTCCCACAATCTCGGCACTTGCTCGTAAGAGCACTAGGAAAGAGAGACCAATCTATCAAAAATTGAAGCACTGATTCTAATCGGTGTGGATAGTCAAAATACATTTACTGACGTGTGAGTCGGGACGTGTTGAGAATTTCAGAGGCAATTAATTGGACTCGCAGGAAGAAATTCTGCGTTAACAAACGGATCATCGGAAGTAACTATGGTAGTGCTTAGGGGTTATAGGCCCTTGTTAGACGCCGAGAGTGAAACCCTAGCGAAGCTGAAATGAGATATTGACAATCAAACAATTATGGCCTTAAACCCAGAACGAGCGATCGAAATTGACAAGGACAGTCAAAGCGAAGGTGAAAACGTAGTTCACTATCACACCCAGAGAGGAAGGGCTGGTGTGTAACAGTATGAGGTAATAACCGCGCCAAGCGGTTTCGATAGAGCGTGAAAGGGGCGACTATCAGTGAGGGGCAGAATTAACGTTCTGCCCCTTTTTTATTCTTAGAATACTAGAGTGAGAATGCACACACTAAACAGGAACAATGTGGCCACGGTCACACCTGCCAACCTTAGTCTGAGGGGACTCAAACATCCCTCAATGTCGGCTAAGTGATAACGATTAACAATCAGGAGGGTGCATTAACGACAATCGCAATAGCGGATCTGGCGATGCTACCTGTAAAAGGGAGAAATGCACTAAGACCGTGTACCTAGACAACTGTCGCAGACGGAAACGCTGACGGGCAGTATTGACTGTTCTAGTAATTGTAACGTCCACTCAACAGTATGAAAGAAACTTACAAATATAAGGTATCAAGAAAAGGAAGAAAGCTAGTATTACCAGAGGTCATTAACAAGGCCGATGGTATTACGTTCAAGTCTACTTGTAGAGAATGTGGCGGATTAGTCAGAAGGAAAGTACATAGTAATGTGCTTGACCTTATGGCGTCTAAGGTCCAAAAACAACTCTATCGTAAAGATGGCGAGCTTCATAGAGCGTATATCGACTATACCGCAGTAATTGGCTCTTGTAGAGACCATTATCCTCAGATCAACGGTAAGAAGCAATTTATTGCTTCACTGACTGAAGGTAACTGGTTTAAGCAAGCTGCACATTACTTCGTGCGTTGTGATACGTTTGAAAGAAAGCAATTCAGACACAAGTTCAAGATGCGTTCTGGCCCGTCCAGAAACTTCAAGACGATCTATAAGACTACCACACAAAAAGTCCTTGTTGACTCAGTGTGGGTTAGGTTAGACGTTCTAACGAACTATGTTGAGTCATCTCGCGAGAGTGGCTTGGATATTGTTCTTCCTTACAGATAAGCACCTACGAACATTCCCGTCGTAGTCCATGCTTCTTGATATCAAAGAAGGGATGACGCTGAGAAAGACCAGTGACAGCTAAAGTAACTGCTTACAACAGTTATGGGAAAAGACCGCTGACTGCAGGGAAGAACGCTGCATAACCAGAAACGAGAGAACAACGGGTGGAAGCCCCGGACCCTATGCTCCATGAGATGTGCAGAATGTAACATATGGAGGGAAGGAAGAGACGGAATGAACAGTGTCTCAACTCTTAGGATAGCAACTGAATCAAAGATGACACATGGCGCTCTGGCAGGCGGCAATGTGATAATGTGAAGGAGACTTATTGAAAAGACAAAAACAATGAAGAGAAATGAAAAAAATATAAGATTTACGCGCAAGATACGCAACCGAATTAGGTGTGAAACTTGCGCGTCCATTGGAAAATCGGGATAATCCCGACGATAAAAATCGAGTCTGCCAACCAGTAACATGAGAATAACCAAGGCTGTTAGTATGCCTTGGTCAAATCCGACACTTCTCTTAGGAGTGGTGTGGAAACCGAATACTCGGATAGGCCAACGCAAGTTGGCGCACCCGAGAGAACCAGAGAAGAGAAAGGACAGAGCATCAACAGTAAGAATACTGTTGGTGCTTTTTTTATGGTCCGAGTTTCGGCTCACCAATCATACCGGGATGGTGTAATGGTAACACAATGAAAAATGAGCTACAGGAGTGACTGTCGGGGCCCCGACAGACACGGTGAATGTAGTAGATAGTCATAGTTCGGGGTTCGATTCCTCGTCGCCGGTTCCATGAGTGTAGGTCTTACGACTGAACAACGAGGCGCAGCAGCGCGCCTACAACCTAAATAGGAGAGACTCATGGGCAGTATGATATTAGATGGGAAAGAAATTTACAAGAATGGAGTCACTGTTACTACTACCATTCGCTATAGTAGCGATGTTAGTTATAATAGTACTATTACCAATAGCCTACATAGGATCTAGACTACTAGATCTGTAGGTTACCATCACTAAATGTACGAGATAGCATTAACTAAAAGGCATGAAATTATCTCCGCTATTAGCGGGGAAGAAGTAAAAGACGCATTCTTCGGTGACTCCGTAGAAGACGTACTAGACGTAAAGTCGCATATGGAAGTGGTAACTGCAAAGTTGCGCTCTATTGGCGACAACGATATTATCGTTTACGTCACAGGGCTAACACCGCTGTTTCAAGCAGTGTTCGCCGCCTGGCTTCAGCTAAGATGTACTGGCTACGCTAACGCTAGCCTAGACATGCCTGTCGGGAGACTTACCTTTGCTCACTTTAATCGTGAGACCGGTCAATACTACCTTATCAACGCCCTAGATGGCGACGATGGGGTCGACCTTGACTGGTACTAAGGTAGTACCCACTAGATGAGTGAGACACCTGAATTAAAAATTCGTATCGAAACTGAAGAATACATCTATGAAGAATATGTGGAGGCTTGAACTATGTTCAAAGCCGAAGTAATAGTTCTAAACATTGGTGAGACAATCGTCATTAACTTAGACGATATCTTTGAAACCTGTGATGAAGATGTATCATTTACGCAGACCGCAGATGACTATGTAGTTGTAAAATGCAACAACTGGTCGTATCAGGTAAGTGCTGACGATGTAGAAATGTGGTTTACACTAAAAACCTACGAATCTCAGCAGCTAAAGAAATTTCAGTGAGATACTCACTACTAGATGTGGACATTATATGTCGGTAAAAATGTGCCGGGGCAACGGCAGAAGATCGCATCTAGCGAATATAAGAATGAAGTTCTAGGAGCGCTTTATGGATTCAACAATACAGGTCGAGTAGATCTAAACAATGAAACCATTACTGCGTACTTTTGGAACGAGGAAAAGAATTCTTACGAGCTAGATACACGTCCTTACTGGATGGTAAGGGAATGACGATCGCATCACTAGATCAATATGAGTGAAAACAAAAATGAAGACACAAAGACAATATGGCTAAATGCTGATTTCTTAAACGTGCTCAAAGAGGTGGACCGATGGGACTATCTTTTTACGAGTACTTTGGAAAAAGTAGCGGAACATTTTGCTAAAGAGAATAATCTTAAAGTCGACGACTCGCATCACGCGCATGGCGTGGAATTTAGACAAGTGGGCGAAACCCATGAAGTCGGTTTCCACCTATGCACTCAACTACATCTGAATGACGAAGCACTAAAGGCTTACGAATCAGAAAGAGATGAGGAGTGGAACAAACTGCCAGAAGAGCAGCGAAAGCGAATCGAGACAAGAGAGTATCTCAGATCAACCGAACCATGGTCTATTCCAGAGTGGAATGACTATGCAAGAATTGAACAAAAAGGCAAGAGGTTCAGAGGTGCACCAATGCACTTGCTGGACTTAAACCCGGATGCAGTATACATGATAGAGGCCGACCTAAGAGGTGCGGTCTTTAACTTGGGCGATAAAAAATCCGCCGGTCACTACAGAGCTGACCATCTGAATAAGTGGAATAAGAATTACATCCCTATGGGCGCTATTGGAGTGCTACGGGGGATCGACTTGACTGGTGCAAAGATACCTGTTAAACTTTTAGAGAAAGGAAACAGATGGTTCTATGTAGCAGAGGAAACCCACTACGATGAAAGTCAGCAAAAGAAGACGAAGAGGGGAGATGTAAGATCTCCCTGGGTGACAGTGACAATCATGTCACGGTCAGCAATCCAGCGACTTGCAAGTAGAGATTGAAGTCAATTTGATCAACTAGATGAACGAGAAAAAGGTCATTATAATTAGAGGACCGCCAGGAACTGGAAAGACTACTTTTGTCGAGGAGAATTATCCCGACGCTGTAGTCTGTTCTGCGGATCTCTATTTTGAGGAATTGGGAATGTTGAATGGAACAAGTTACGCTGAAGAGTTCAAGCCATATTTAGTGGCGAGAGCTCATCAGTTTTGCTTCGGAAGCTTCATACATGCCACTATGATTATGGAAGAACCGTGTGTTGTCGTTGACTGCACCAACATAAGAAAGTGGGAATATGAAAACTACGAACTGCTCGCAGAGCAACTTGGATACACAATTGACACCATCACAATTCCATTTAAGGCAGAGCTAGCTGAAGAATACCATGCACGTAATACGCATGGCGTTCCACTTGAGATCATTCAAAGAATGATTCGCGAGTTTGAAGTTTGAGCTGCCTTTACTATATGAGTGAACAATACGAAATTTACTATAAACGCGACACAGACGAAAGAATCGAAGTCCTAGGATACATGGACAGCGATGGCTATATGTGGTTTAGAAACACCAGAGGCTTTGGACTTATGTCCACTAATGCCTTCAAGTTAGAGCCTATGTCTGATAGTATGCGTGAATTGCTAGATGCTTTGGATGTGAAATCAGTAAGATTCAAAGATCGTAGTGATTGGTCAAGAGAAATAGTCAAGGTGCTTCATGCAGAAGACTGGTCCGCTGTAGTGGACTATGTAGAAACCTTGATTGAATACGACAAAGAAACAGACTACTGTCCGCACTGCGGCACTAGAACGTTGTTTCGTGCTCGTGACGAAAGCAGTGAACATAAGAACCTGTGATTAGAACGTGCCGTACTCCACGTAAGTGAGTACTCTGCGTAGTGAGAGATATAACTACAACTAGGTGAGAATAATGTCAAAAAAGACAAGATACCAAGTACACATAAACAGTGTAAAAACAGGACCAAAGTTTGGGACAATGAAGGCCGCTAAGAAGTGGTTTCAAGCCCAACTAAGGAAGGCTGAGAAAGAACTTTCTTTCCACCCTATAGCAGACGGGCAAGGATTAGCCATTGAAGACGAACCATCAAGGTTCATCAATGCGCCTAACAATCCTGTGCTGCACGGACCTTATTACGCTGGTTATCTTTACGATATCAGAGAAGTCTGAATCGTAATAAATTACGAACGCAACATATAGCAGGAGGCTAAAATAGCTAGATGTTGTGATTAGATTCAAACCACCTCCTGGGTAGGAGCGTAAAACTGCCCACCAGATGGAGAGATTTGTTAAGCAACGAATCATAGACATTGTGGACACTTACCCTATCGGTAAGAAGTTTACAATTAACTCAGTTCATAGTG
>Ga0206123_10002541_pt1 | contig 15842 bp, 14 predicted proteins | sample Helgoland_Spring_2_FD_160086 | JGI IMG/M metagenome (GOLD analysis project Ga0206123, IMG submission 160086) | Pelagic subsurface seawater microbial communities from Kabeltonne, Helgoland, North Sea - Helgoland_Spring_Bloom_20160316_1 | ecosystem: Environmental > Aquatic > Marine > Epipelagic ...
GTTCCCTGTGGCTGTCACTGAGTCAATTATGATTTTCGTGCCATCTATCAGAAGGGCAACCATGCAAACTACTTTTCTGGGGTTACTTTCATACTCGAGTTGTTTGGACTCAAATTCTTGATGCACGCCCTTCAATAACTCTTTTGCCTCACTCCGGGTAGATGTTACCTTTGGCTCGGACAGTGGTGAAAGTAGCGATAGTATTTCCTTATTCGAATACTCTTTCCGCTCAAAAGAATCTCCGGTATCTTCGATGATATCCGAATTCCTGAATGCAAGACCACAAGGTAGATTAAGATCGATTTCTGAAAAGGCAGCAGCATAAGATTTTGGGAGTGCCGTTGCATACTGCTTTGGTAATTTGATTTCGTGCTGACTGATAGCTGCGTAGTTGTGGGCAATATTCGAGTGCCCAACAAAGTGTTCCCATTGATCTTTTGGTAAAGAGAAAAGAGGTCTTTCTGCCATCTCGATAGACTTTAGAATGGTTAATGAGTGGCTGGTGATCAAAGAATGCTGTTCGGTCAAGCGTCTTGCTATGCCTTCAAGCTTTGAATTGAGAGGGATTGTTCCGATATCTTGGTTAGGATTGCTTTTCACTTCTAATCACCTCAGCTGTATTGGTATGCTGTATATTTAAACAGGAGAGAGGGATATCCACAAGAGAGTTGGAGATCTCAGGACTTTGCGAATTTCGTGCGATATCAATCATGCGCACGAACCCCAAATTATGGGTCATTCAGGATTGTGCGACATTTCTAGCTGGTGTGGCACGCACTTGAACAGTGGGCGCAACCATTAGATTGAGCATAGTGCGTTTTGGCTACTTTCACTGCAGGCTTGCATGAGGCAAAATCGCCCAGATAGATCCGGTTCTCTGGCTTTGGTAGCCAACTACATCCTGTGGTATGAACCTCGTGATCACCGTTATTTTGTCCGTTCTTGTTGACGTAATATCTTGCCATTGCGCTCTCCAAATAGTTGGTCTTCAAATATATAGTGCATCGAATCAGTAACTCATCTCATTTGATTAGCTGTTTTTTTGTTTGCTGCGCGATATGAAGTTACTTGGATATATGCAATCTCTGGAAATTTGAATTCTAGGGTAAAAATTGATTGTTAGTGAGATAAATAGCGATGTCAGAGCACTAATTAATAAATACCCAAGACACCAGAAAAGATGATCAAACTAAGCGTAGCGTTTTTTTGGTTCGTTCTGAGCCTTCAATCTCCCTTAGTCGGAGCTCAAGCCACAGGTGTTGAAGTAACTATTCTCGATACGGGAGCTGGACATGCGTCAGTTACTACTTTTCCTGATGGTGATATTTTTATCTATGACACTGGACATTTCAGCCACGATCCTGCGATTTATGCTGCATTTGCGGAGATAATCGGGACCGAGGAAATTGATCTAGTAGTAGTTTCTCATTCGGATGCTGACCACTTGGGAGCAACAGATGAGCTGTTCTTGAACCACCGGATCCACAAAATAATTCGGACGGGCTTTGCTAGAGACACTGCTTCTTATGGCGACCATGAGAGAGCCATTGAGAATTCTAGCCGGACTGGATTGACACATGATGTCAATTTGGCCGAGGTAGATCTACCACTCGGTACCGCATTTCAATTTGGCGAGGCGACACTAACTTTTCTTTCAGGCTTTCACCGACCTCCTTCAACCTGGGGGTTACATGGCAGTGAGTATAGAAATGGAAATAGTATTGTCATGCGTCTTGAATACAGGGAGCAATCTGTTTTGTTTACAGGTGATGCTGTTGGTCGCGTTCAGGATAGTGATACCAATAGCCCAGCAATAGCGACTGAAAAGTTTCTTATTGATAATGCGGCAAGGCGAAAAATTGATTCTGATGTGTTAATTGCGCCACATCACGGCTCTGATGATGCTAGCTCAGCAGACTTCATTAAAGCCGTTTCTCCGACCTGGGTTGTTTTTCCCGCTGGTAGCCAGCATCAACACCCACGAGCGGTGACTGCTCGCAGATACTTGGACTTTGGTCTCCAAACAGAATGCATGCTTCGTACAGACCTCGGTGATAGTACAGGCCCTGACGAGTGGGGTTATGGCGGAAGAGCAGGGCAAGGGGATGGCGTACTTGATGACAACATACACATTACCCTTTCGACATCTGGGGAGACTATCGTCCGATATGAAGGTAAATCACCCGTTGAGTGTGCACGGCAGCAGAGTTCATCAATGACGAGTTTAAGTGAATCTCTGGTCAAAAAAAGCGGCAGCGGCATATGTCATGTTTCATCATCGCCTTGGTATGAGAGAACACGTAACTTCATTACCTTTGCCAGCCTGGAAGATTGTATCGCCAGTGGTGGAAGGGAGCCTAGATAGATAAAGGAGCGCCATGTGAACCGAGCTATTGGATTAATATTTTCACTCAGCATATTGCTTACAGGTTGTGCGAATCTCACACACCTCACGCGTGAAAAAACGCTTTTGCATAATAATGAGCCTCTGGGTGAGTCTGTGGCTTTGGTTGTCGACGCAAAACAGCGAGCGATTATAGGAACGACCGTTGAAGAGTTGACAGAAGAAGATTCATATTTCGATGAGTTGTTCGAAGTGGTAGAAAGGAGGAAGCGACTAGAAAAACTAATATCGACCACAGCGATTGAAATTGAGACAGTTCAAGCTTCTATAAAAAGTGTCAAAGCTTCAAATCCAAAAAAAGAAAGCAAAGAATCTGCAGCCATGGTGAGTAAATTGCCAGCACTGGAGAAAAAACTCGCACAATTGAGAAACGAATCATTAGCCTATATCACCACTTTCAATGCGCTTGGCTCGCGGTTGGCGACGCTTCAACAAAACATTTCAACGGGGAAAAAACGTGAGTCGAGCGTTACCCATTTGAGAAAATTCTGTGCCGAACCTTCTCCAGATGCGTTGTCAGCGCTGGCTGCATCGCAAGGGTTCTCATTCTCAAAGCCTGATATTGCGGAGCTAACACAGAGCTTAGCTATTTCTGAAGGCGCTAGTTCTATAGGCTTGAGAACTCAGTCCATTCAACTTATGCGGGACGCAATGTACAGATACTGCGAAGGCTATCTGTCGGGGTCATTGAATGGGCCTTCGTTTCAGACATTGCATCGAAGATTGCAAAGTTCGATGGTTGCTATTCTTGCAATAGAACAAATTACGGGTGCCATCAAACCGCCAGCCGTATCGATAGGTTCTTCCTCGATCTCTGGGTCTGCAGATCTTATAGCGAAATACACTGAACGAACTGAAGAAGCAAAAGCTGCACAGAAAAAAGCGCAAACAGCGCTGGATGAGTCGACCAATTTGTTAGCTGAGAAAACCGTGGCGCTGGATGCAAAGAAACTTGAGCAGAAAGAACATGCTGAGAAAGTTGAGAAGCTTAGGAGCGAGCTGGCAAGCCTTGAAGAAAAAAAGAAATCTCCTCCGACAGGAGAAAAGCCAGAAGATATTCAGAATGAAATTGATGCAAAGGAAAAGGAAATTTCTGATGAAGTGCCTAAAACCAAAACACTTCAGGAATCTGTCGCGAGTTTAGAAGAAGAGAAAGGCAAATTAGATACTGCTAATAAAGAGAGTAAAGAATCTCTGACTCTCAAAACTGACAGTTATGAAGCTTACAACGCCGCGCGGATTAAATTGGTGGGAGGGGCTGGAGGAGCCGCAAACACCACAGTTGTTGTCTCTCCGGAGAATGGTGATAGAACGAAAGCGACCGAAGAGATAGCGAAAAGCGTAACTAAAATTGTCCAAGATACCTTGGAACTAAATTTCGCCCGTGAAGCCTGTGCCACGTATTTGTCAAACGCTGATTGGAATTCAATTGCACCGATAGGCTCAATCGCTGAAAAATGCAATCGGTATCTGGAAGCAACCATCGAATCTGTTAATCAACAGACAGACTCCAGAACTGAATACGTATCTACGTTGAGTAACCTAATCAGAGCGAATCCGACTATTAGCGAGAGTGCCCTGGATAATATTGATGAAAAAGTAGAGAAGACGTTGGGTTCGGACGATGGTAAAGGTTCGAATCAACAACTGGTTGCACCTAGCCGGTAGTTCTTGTTGTTAATGTGCCATCGCAGAACCAGTAATGGTGGCTTAGACCTCTCTATTGAAAGAAGGGAAAAAGGGGAGCCTAAGCTCCCCTTTAAGTTTACTGAGCGTTCTCACTTTCAGCTGGGAACAAATGAACATCCCCTTCGATGACTTGAACGCCGGATGGTCTGAGGCAGATAGAACCATTATCGCTTTTCCAAGCGACCCCGATGCGTTCCTTGCGAAGCCGCCAGCCGTCCTCGGCACGGATCAGACGATATTGCTTGGCAACAAAGTCTGGACGATTGTCTACTGGTTCCTCGGTCGTTGAAGTGGTTGTTTGATCTTGATCAGTCATGATAGTTCTCCTTTCGAATTTTAGATTGCATCATTGCAACCCTGGCTATGGGAAAATCACAACGTGGTGAACGGGTCAGTCAGTTTTGTGGGGGACCGTCTAGCGTTCCTTTACCTTTGGGTGGTAGGAACGCTTACGGGTAAAACTGATTGAAGCGCCGCCGGAGGCATTCTCATCGTTTTGGTAGACCGACTTGGACAGGTTGATCAGTGAATGCAGTCCATTCGAAGGTTGCCGTTCGTGTACCGATATCTACTGACCCATACCCTGATCTTGGCCTTCTTGCTCGATCGTTGTTGCCTTTTCTGGTTTGCCTTGCTCAAACGCCTGTCTCTGCGCTTGCAGTTTGGCTCTAAGTTTTGCTTCGCGATTACTCAGGTCGCTCTGGAGATTGCGTGCATAACGTTCTTTCTCAAAGGTGATCTCGTCGGCTTGTTTGCGCAGGTTATTTAAGTGTTCGTTTTCGGTTTGAGACTGCCCGCTCATATTTGCCCAGAGGGCACCTAACGTTGAACGGTCTTTCACGCTAGTCTCAAGTTGTGTGATGTTTTCTTGTACGCGCCGGTCCTCGTGAGCTAGTAGATCCTCCACGGCTCGATTCATCAGATTCTCCTCTCGCTGTGAGCTGGCATAAAAGTCGTCCCATTGGGAAACCTCATAAGCATCAAAGTCTTTTATAGCGGTTGACGCTTCCGTTGGTTGGTCGATATTTTCACTAGTAACGTCAGGTTGCGCCGCCCTTGTCTCGGCCCGTAACGCGCCTTGGCGTTCAAGACCGATCTGGCGATCGACTGCTGTACCAAAGGACGGGCTGGGGAAGGGTGCAGACGGTGTTTCTAGGCCACGTTCGGCCTCTTTTGGTCCTGTCGCTCTATTTTGACCCGTTTCCTGTTCTGTTTGGCTGGATTGCGTTGTTTGTTCATTGAAGCTCGATGGTGTCTTTTCGTTACTCATCAATAGTTGAGTCCTATCAGTGGTTTATGGGTTTTTCTTGCGTCTATCCCAAAAAAACAGGCATGCTTGACTCATGCACAAGCTATTTACACGCGCAGAGTTCAGTGACATGCCCTGGGAGACACGGGTGATTGAGTGCCCGGACGGTGTTGCTCGGATTGTGTCACTGCCGCGCTGGTTCTTTACTGCGATGGAGGCCATGATTGCTGCCGATGTCATCTCGGAGCGTAATCTGCTCTGGGAGATCTTTGACACAGCCATATTGCAGGCGGGTCCGGATAGCCTCGATGGCGGTGAGACTGGATTCCGCAACTGGTTTGGTATCTGGATATACGAGCTCTGGCAGCGCTCGAAGTCGAAGATCCTAAACACGTAGGCATTCATGCCGTCTTTGACTCAGGCTCGTTTACGTTATCGCTCACATTGATGTAGAGCGGCTGACGCCTAAGAAACAGCTTGTCTCCTTGTCCTGTGATGACGATTTGTACATTGCGGTCCTGGCGCAGGGTATCCATGAGCTCTGTGAGGTCCATGAGGCTTTTGCGTTGAATGCTGACCGTGTCGCCACCTTTTTCCTTTTTGTTTTTAGTTTTCTCCCGGTACATCCCGAGATGTTTCTCTGCCACTTCAGCGGTTGTCGTATCTTTAATGCCGATCGCCTGAATGGTGCTGTTGGCCATGATCGCTGAAGGACTTGAGGTGACTTCCATCAGCGCACCATAGTCCTGAAAAAAAGATGAGAGCTTCACGTGGCTCGCGCGCAGCGTTCGGTAGTGCTTCTCGATCCCCATACGGCCCAGTTGTGCCACTTCGTCCAGGATGAACCAGGTGCGCATGTGCGCGTGTTTTTTAGGAATGTCGACCCGCAAGCAGGTTTCAATGCTGAGATTGATGATGACGCGCATAAAGCGACCAAGCTTATCGACATGCATGGCATCAAAATCTAGTCCGATATAAAGGGTGGTGAGTTCCGTGCGCAGAATATCCAGATTGAAATCGTGACCGGACAATAACCAGCGGATTTTCGGGGATGACAGCCAGGTTAGATTACGAAGGGTTGTTGTAAAAATAGATCCGCGCTCATTGCGCCCAGCTCGGTCATAGGCGAGCGCTGCTTCCCTGGGCAGATTGCCGCAGGCATCGTTGTAACGCATCGCTTCTATGAACGCGTCGAAGTGGTCGTCCTCGCCCAGTGTGAGGAAAAAGTCGTAGACGAAAGGCAGGGTATGATTGCATTTTGGTTCAGTGGATATGACATGCGCAATGAGTCCGCAAATGATGATCTGTCGCAATTCCGCAAAGTGCTGGCTGGTCTCATTTTGTGTTTGAGCGGCGACCACACAACCATTTGCAATGGATTGAATACGCAGTTTCGCGCGTGGATCGTTGATGTCGATGTCAGTTAACGGGTTAAATCGTTGGCTGTTGGGGTTGAAAGGGGCCAGCAAAATAACATTATGACCCATCCTACGACGGTAGAACGCTGTGCGTTCATAGTGCTCCTGTTTAGGGTCCAATACCAACACACTGCCGGGGTAAGCCTGCTCTGTGCGGGTGGCAAAAAGCCAGTACCACCAACCATCAAAATTTCCATATCTTTGCAAGATCGTCGCGATGATCAAGAACCAAGCTGCGCATGCAATGAGTGTGTATTCGGTTCCGGTAAGTACTAGTGTCCAGACGGCCTGCAGCGTCGTGAACCCTTGTTGTGCGACGAGAAAATACATGACAGCTGCTAGCAGCGCATAAGACAGTGTCAGCCCACCGGGTTTGCTCATGCCAATAAGGTTGGGCCAGATGATACTGACCGATTTCCCGCTGCCGTTCATACCAAAGACCACATGATGATTTTCGTCGTCAACAACCAGACGACGGCACCAGAGAATTGGATCAAATTTATGCGTGGTTAAACCGAGATACAGCGGTGCACAACTGCGTCTCAGCCATGTCCTGTATTTCAAGAAGGCCAGTGACCCGGAGAAGCGGGCACTGCCGCCTTTGCCGATTAAAAACCAGTCGCGGACCACGCCCCATTCCATGAACAGTTCGGTCACAGAAAAGGCGAGTGCAATCACCAGAAATTGTGTGATCAGGGCAATCAATGACCAGAATATCAGTGGTGCATATGCCGGTATAGCGGCAATTACCTCAGGCATTAAATGCATTATGCCGATGACTGCCGCAGGGATCAGCAACGCTAGGCTCACTTTGAGCAATCGTGGGCTGAAGATAAAAGCACATGACCAGATGATCGCTGTCAGGTTTATTAAATTGGAAAGATCGACAGGATTGAGCGACTTGGATGGTATATAGGATTGCGAGGCAATCCCAATACCAATTGTGCAGATGAATAGTCCGGCTAGATAAGCCAGGCGGGCTTTTAAACCATAGGGTAGTTTTGCAAAGATGGCTTTCATTGCTGTGCTCCTCCGAACGAGCTGAAGACTTCGTAAAGTATTTTGTAAATAAGTAGCGAGATGAATATCTCAACAGCAGTGACCAAAAACCCTGGCCCGGTTTCAAAGAACTCGCTGAGCCAGGTGATACCGTAGTAAGCGGGTGCGGTGAGTAACGGTTTGATCAACAACCAGATTTGCCAGAGTATGCTGATGACGTCAGGATCTTCCATGTGCTTATCCTCTCGGTGAGTACCAGCTCAGGTTATGAGCCGGTAGCAACGTTGATGATGTCCATGGGTTGTAAGGTGAGGATATGTGCGACGCCAGTGCTACCGGCTTGTAGCGCTTGAGACATTCCGGCGCTGCCTTTGCCGCGTGTCGCTGAGATATGAATCGCTTTGGCATAAGTCTGGCCGTTAACCGATATTCGTACTTCGCCATCGACGCCATTGGGCGCTTGTCCACCATAAAAGCTGACATACATGTAAATGGCGCGAAGATCGAGCGGCACAGTAAACTGGATGACCTCTTGACCGTGAGATGATTCAGGTGATGTCGTAAAATCCTTCCAGTATTTTCCTTGGGGACTTTCTGTTTTCCCGAAAAACAATGGTGTCGCGCCTGGGAAGGGCACGGCGTAGAGATCGAGATCACAGCTGGCACATGACCACGTCAAACCGACCTCGACATTTGCGCCTGCGTTGATTTCCCGTTTTGACAAAGGTCGCGTGGTAACATCACGTTTCAGTATGGAAACGTGATCAGGAGCAGTTCGACCCAGCTGGATCATTTCCAGTTTCTGTTCTTCGTCTAATACAAAGGCACGCGCAGCACGACGCTTGTTGGCCGTTTTCAATTTTGACAACACAACCTGCAAGTCACTGGCGAAGGTCGAGAGTTCTGCGCCCTGCTGTTGTAAATGCAGCGCCCAGAAGCGTTTGACGAGGTATTCCTGCGCATCACCGTAGTTGAAGCTGCCGGTCGGGTAGATGAAATGAACTTTCAGCCCCGTGAGGGTGTCACTGAGCCCAACTGTGCTGAACGGTGATTCAGTGCGAGCGGTTGTCAGATAAGCATCTGACGGAATACGGCCATTATGCATGCTGAATTGTGTTTCATGCGCGTTGTGATATAGCGGAGATCCGATAACGACGAGATCCATGTCGTCGGCCAACAGGAGGTCCTCCCCGACAAACCTAATAAGCTGCGGCAGCAAAATGTTGCCTGGTGCGACAGCGTTGGGTCTGGTCGCCCTGGCGAAGTTGATGATCCCAGCGATAGCCGCGCGGTTTTTCATCAGTCTTGCTTTGGGTGATTTGTACTTCTTGTCCTCTGGGAGCGTGATGGTGCCAAGTGACTGGCGATTATAACCATCGACAAAGGTTGCCCGGTCTCCTGCTTTGCCATTGACAATAAGGTGGTTGATGATGGCTTTCACCGTTGTCTCAGAGGTGATGGCATCTTCATGTGGGCTGAAGGCAAAAACATAATCTTTGCCAAAGCCTGGGTGAGTAAAAGTAATGGTCGCGCACAAAATAATAGTGTTAAAAATTTTCATGATTAAATACCTTGGTGAGTTTGATTTATAAGTCTTCAAGTGAGTGCTGGCGTTGGCACAGGTCATAGAACGCCGCCACCTTTTCATTCACGTATTTGGCTTGTTGTGCTTCAAAGGTCGCGTTCTGACCCGAGAGCTCGGCGTAGCGATCGGCGGTTTTTTTGTACTCGGGCTCAAAAGACAGTACGGCGAGATCGCGTGCTGCGCGTTCGATGCTATCTGCGATCCTTGGTGAGCCATACTTCGCACCGATGTTGGCGGCATGAATACCCAGGGCTGCGCTAATAAAGAACTCACCCAGGAGCTGACAGGCTGTCATCCAGGTGTTGGCCGCGCCAGAGGAATCTGGTTCTAACATCTTGTCGAGATCGATGCCGCTTGAGATACCTTCGTAGGTGGTTGCAAACAAGATGATCCAGACGAAGGTTGTTATTGTTGCCAAAGCGAAGATGACCATGGTGTAACGTTCACGGATTTGGTCCAGCTTGATCAGTGAGGTGAAACTCTTGAGGACGTGCGAAGCAGCAGGCATTAGTGCTGCTATAGTGATCGCGAGGGTTGGGTTCTCAAGAAACACCTCGTTACCGGACGACATAAGAATGGCAAAAACATTTGCGCCGCCCATTGCCATCACGGTCACCATGAATATGAGTGTGATGATGTAGGCTAGGCCGTCTTTCAACGCCCATTGCCATACGGGCAAGCGGTTATCAGGATCATCCATCGCGTTGAATTTGTCGGTCTGATCGCGTTCCTTTTTTAGACGCGTCATTTCCGCCTGCGATTGTTGATGGTCGAGTTCAGCCGCTGCTAACGGAATTTTTACTCGTTGGTGTTCAGCGCCATGTTTTTCATTCCATTCATGTTCGGCATGTTCAGCAACTAGTTTCGCGGCCTCTTTGGGATCGGGATAGCTCAGTAGATTGCGTTTGAAATCTTTTTCTTTTGGTGCTGATTTTGAGTCTTTAATGCTTGTACCGATTTGATCGGCGACAGTCTTTTTTCGTGGCATGATGTTTTACTCAGTTACACAGTGTTGTGCCGAGAATAGACCTGCGATGATTGAGTTTTGGGAAACAGAGATCGGCACCAGTCAGAGTGACTGGTGCCGGGTATTGATTATCGGGGGAAGTGTTCTGCGATCATTGGATACTTGATCCGAAAATACAGGTCTAACAGTCTTAAACGTTCGAGGCAGCGGGAACGAGATTTTGGATTTCGTCCAGTGCCATCATCTTTTAGATAGTACGAAAACCAGCGCATGTCGGTGTCATCAAAAATGTCATCGACCACGGGAATCTCGTAACATTTTCCTGAAGGTAACTGGATCTGAACATCAGTATCCCGAAACAGGTCTGCGATTTCTTCCAACCAGTTACGGCGTGAGATCTGAACGTTTTTAACTGATATCCATAGCCTGGAATAGTAGGGTTCACTCAGTAACTCAGCGTCGGTCGCCGTTTTGACGACTCGTATTTGGTTGGGATTCATTATTGCCTCCTTCAGCAAAGGGTTGAAAAAAGCCAATCTAAAGCCACAGCTTGTTAAAACTGGGAAAGTGTCTTTTCCTTAACTGTCAGTTGGTGGCGGTGATTGGACGGCGGTACTTTTAGTTGAGGTGCTGCGGGATGGCAACGATGGGTTTTTTGAAAATACAAACGGATGTGTTGGAGGCAGGTTAAGCCTGCCTCCATGAGATTTTAGGCGGCGTTCGTCAAGGGCTGATGTCGATATACCAACCAGTTGGGCTCAGTTAGGCATAGATACAGTTCCAGCCAACGGAGCCGCTCGATGGTATAACTTCGATGTGATGGAAAGCCCTGGTCGTTTGCCTTTTTATAGGTGGAGATCCAGCGAAAATCTGGTGCATCTTCACCGAAGATCAGTGCCATATCCCAGGGAATGGGATAGGGTTGCTGACAATCCCCGTAAAGTGATCCGCCCCATTCAGTGACCATTAAGCCAATGTCCCGGACCAGCATTCGCCTGGATAATGGTAATGCTCGAACAGCGTGCCATTGCCGTAATCTGAATGTCTCGTCCAGCAATAGCTGACTAGATGCAACTCTCAAGGTAGCAGGTAGTTTGGTGAGCAATTGTGTCTTCATTCGATGTTTCATTTGTTACATCCTCATGTGATTAGGATGAACCGGTTCATATTGATTAATCGACGTCGGATGGCATCTTCGCATTGCGTTTCCCCGATAACCTCGGCAAAACCTCGGCTGAGTACGAACGCTGATCTCCATTGAAACGATGGTGACCAAAATGAACTTTGTTAGGCTATAAAAGACTCGGTTTTTGGCTTGCACACTGGATGGAGGCTGAACTTGAAACGTCGTACAATTCGATTGGTAGGTTCAACATAATCGAGACAGTTTCGGTATCACAGTAATTGCAGTTGAGAGCTAATCGACTGTCTACGGAATCAATATGGCGGCAATTACAACAACAAGGCTTAAGGATATCCTGCGCGGGGGTGGTCGAAGCGGCGCCCTGGGCTGGGATAGCTATACGATAGAGGCCGCTTGTGACGAGTTGAGCGCTGTTGGTGCTGTGATTGGTTCAGACTCAGTTGGGAGGGATCGCCTGTTTGAGGTGTTGCAGGTCCAACTGGCGATGTTGAAACCTGAAGTTCGTCAAATGCTCGAAGCCCAGCCGATCTTTGTTGTGGAGTTTGACCGGTGTCTCGCCTTTTCTGAAGTAGATCAGCAGCATGGGTCTAGTATTGTCCTCAGTACCGGGATGATCGATCTACTTGCGGCGACAATTTATGACCTCTATGTGCAGGCTGAAATTCCTGCTGCACTGGATCACGTGTTGATCGAAACAGCAGAAAATCTACCTGTCTCAACACTGTTCCCCAATCTTACGCTTTTACTGCGTTACCGGTATCTTCGTTACGGAGAAAAGTTGCCTGCTTTCTCATCGCCACTTTCGGTGGCAGCATTAACGATGTGCCGGGACTCGATCCATGGTGCGTTACTGTTCTTAGTTCTTCACGAACTTGGACATATTGTTCATGGCCATCATCAGGGTGACGCGATGCCACGTCACCTTCCCTTTGGCTCGGTGATAGAAGAGGACATTAATGACTACCAACGCCAGGAAATCGAAGCCGATCAATTTGCGCTCGATGCCTTGATTGAACCCGCTAGACCATTGGGTAACTTTTGGATGACACAGTCACTCAACTTCTTCTCCTCATTGGAGCTCATTACAGGCAAACGCCAAACCAGTCATCCGCTCGCGCTCAATCGAGCGGCGCATGCCAATCGAGAAAGGCTGGGGCTGGCTTCTCCGAGTCAGGTGGACAAGATTCTCGCAGGTAGGTTTATTAAGACTGAAGAGGCAGCAATTCTGCAGGGCAACAAATTGATACACACAAAACGAAATACATGTTTGAACCTCTTGAGCCTTTGTATACAGCTAATAAAAAGTAGCGGGACTGATCTGTCATCGATGCTTGTTGAACAAAATGAAACATGGTTGTTTTCAGATAAGGCTTCTGCAGACCTCTCACTGTTCACAGCGGAACGCTAAGGCGAATAGGGCGGTAGGGTCTTGTTGGTATCGGCATCTGCTGCAGCGGAAGCCAATTTGTACAGTTCTGAGCTGAGGGCCTGATCTAGGCCATCTAATGCAGCGATGTCGAACGCAAAGTACCCACGACCATCTTTGCAAAGAAAATCGATATCCTCACGCGTTTTCAGTTTTTCAATAAACTGTCTGGCTGACATAGAAGCTGCCAGGTGAAGTGCATTCACTTTTAGCTCAGGGTGCAAGCGGTTAATGTCGTCAACATAAGGGATGAGTTTAGCTGCCTGACCAAACAGTCTATTTCTGCAGAGTTCCAAGAATCGGTCGTCAACACCCAGTTGGTCTAATTCCTCCATGCCAGATAAAGTCTGATCTAGCGCAACGAGATGGCGGCGCTTTGGTCTATCAGATTCCTTCCTATCTTCAGCTATAGGCGCTTCGGACGTGCGAGTCAATAATAGTGATGTAGATGAAGGCAGGTTTCTGTGATTGATTGTCGAACCGATGGCGCCTTGATAGAGCGTAGCTGCAATGGATGAAGGCGACTCTTTCAGTCGCAACGGGGGAATTGTCTGCACGATGAGAAGACATAAGTTTTCGTTTAGGACATCGTTATGCAGAATAATCATCGCGAAGTCGTTTTGATCTGAGCCGAGAAACCCCTGAAAAACTGTCGCAGGATCATCTTCATCGATGCCCCCGTCGTAGTCCCTAGAATGGATTGCTGTTGCTCTGATGGCTTGTTGAGGCGTTTCAAAGTCGACGTGAAGGGTAATGCTCTCGGACAATCGACCAAGCGTCCAGTGCCCGGTGTAAGTGCCATTTAGGTGTTGTTGGTGCTGTGTTTCAATCTTCTTACGTCCCGACAAAAAAGTTATCAGTGCTTCTGGTAGAAGGCCCAGTGTACTGTATCCGTCCAATTCTGCTTGGGTGATGTAACCGGTTTTTGTTGCATATTCTGCCAGAGAAGAACAAACCAGTTCATCCTTCGGGACGCGAGCAGGTAGGCCACTTATTTTGCTTGTTGGCCTGATTGCCTGGCGTAGAGATTCGGCTCGAATTTCCAACCCTGTCAGGTTTTGAATATCTTCAGCCATGCTCTTCCAGCCAGAGTGTTGAAATTTCTGATCAAAGCACTGTGCAAGTCGTGTTCTGATAAAGGGAAACTTGTTTTTTGCGGTCATGAGTAATTTGCCAAAAGGTTGAACTGCTTACTGAGTTCGTCATACTTCATTTTCGAAGCTTCTGACCAACTAGCCTTGCCTCGCGCTAAAAGTGCATCGATTCTCTCGCTCACAGGCGGGTGCTCCGTCGTACCAATATCTTTGCCGGTGCTGGCGATAGTCAATGCACGGAAGTAGCAAAGCATCAGGCAAGGTGCGGATGTTGTGCTTTGGTCGATTTGCGCATGGGCTAACTGGTCTCGTTTTTCTGCAATGCGAAGAAAAATGTCGTACGCGAGTTGGTCCGCAGCTAGTTCATTATCGGGATTTTCAGGCTGATCAAGGTGTCCCAGATGGGCGTGCGCGATTTCATGACACATGATAAATACAATCATCGATATGGAAAGGGCGTTAGCCGGAAGTAGCATATCTGCATAATTGGAGAATAATTTTTCAGTTTCATTTCTAACTTGCATTTGTCGCGCCGCCAGATGACTGGAGGTTGCCATGGCCAGGTATTCCTTGATCCATTCGGAAAGTTGCTGGTCTTCATCATCTTCCGTGCGATAACACGCTTTGAACGTGGTGATTACATTCAACCCGAATAGCCAAATGTCGAGTCGATCATCAACAAACACCCATCCTTGAGTTTTGTAGGGTTCAATGAACGCGTCAATGGAATTGATCGAGCCTTGTTCGATGTCTAGCCCTGCAACCAAGTGTGGGACAGTGTCTGCTATATCTTTGAAATATAGCGTGGCTAGTTCTTGTGAATGTTTGGCTGTTTGCTGGCGGCTAAATCTGATGCCAAGTCGTTCAGCGATCATGGCACTCGCGTCAAGCCCGCGATCATTGGGTGTCAGCCGACCCGTTGCGATGGGAACACGGCCATCTGCCGTCGGGTCTGCAGTCATTGATCTACGGGGTTTTTCGTCAGAATTTGTAGGTTTGCTCTCGGGCGCCTTGTCTTCCGTTGGTTTGTCAGTACTCAAATCTTACTGCCTGCAGGTCGTTTCTCGTGTCAATCCATATTACCGCAATTGGGTAATCTTTTAATGCGGGAGTATTTGTCCGTGTGGCAAAACCTCTTCAAAGGGTGCTAAGTGAACGACTAGGGGTGCAATGAATAATAAGTCGACCAGAGTGTGAATCGATATTTCCCAATCCGTGATTAACCGATTGATATACGTTCCTGGATGAGGCGACTGGTACGTCCTGTTTGCAGGCTGCGCTGTGTGTAGAATTGAAGCCGGCTGGGTTTCACAAATGGCGCACGACCTTAAATGGGTGCTGTCGGCACATCCCCTGAAAGGTGCTAGGTCGCAGCGACGGCGATATTGGGATGAATTCTCACCTACAGAAGCTGCGATAGCAGCGGTTAAGCATGCTTGGTTTAGGCGTAAGGATTAATCTGGTGCCGGAGGTTCAGGTTTGTCTATCGATGGCACAGGTAGTTTCTTCTTCCTGAAGGTATCAGGCTTTGTCCATAATATTTCATCGGTCTGGGTTAAGAGTGAATCCTGGCCTTTGTCAGCATTGGAAATCGCGACCTTTTTACTTATGCCCCGTGTGATTTCCTTTGCCATGCCTATTCAATATTACCTTCCTGCGCTGTTTATCAGGGCGCTTCTTTCTACGAACAGCTTCGCGTCGAGTCAACTGCTTTGCTGATCCCGATTGCGTTTCCCAGTTTCTTGGTGGATTGACGCCATACTGGAAGCCAAAATTTGTCAGTAGTGTTGTATGTCAGAACCGTCGCGCCCCTTTACAATTCGCTTTTCTCAAAGAGAACTCGCGCTCATCAGGCAATATGCTCCTG
>Ga0206123_10002549_pt1 | contig 15811 bp, 12 predicted proteins | sample Helgoland_Spring_2_FD_160086 | JGI IMG/M metagenome (GOLD analysis project Ga0206123, IMG submission 160086) | Pelagic subsurface seawater microbial communities from Kabeltonne, Helgoland, North Sea - Helgoland_Spring_Bloom_20160316_1 | ecosystem: Environmental > Aquatic > Marine > Epipelagic ...
ATTTCCATCTTCAAGCGAGATGCAGAAGGTCAAATGTATCACACCTATTCGGTGTTCGGGACTGCTCTTCTCGAATTGGTTGAATGCAATTTCATGTTTTATTTGACGCCTGAAGGCCGGCCCGCTGGTGCGCCAGAAATGTCGTTTTTGAAGCACAAGGATGCCTACCAGTTCCCTGGTGGAATCTATCCAGTTTCCCCGACAAAGTGATGTGTCTCGATTTGAACTGTACCAATTCACCCCTAAAGGGGTGGCAAAATTCCCATCGTGTGAACCTTGAAATACAAGTGGTTCCACCAAATAACACAGCGGAACCGTTTCGAGATCCAGATGTGGACCGAAAACTCCTCTACCCCAAACACCAACGAAAGTAAGAGCGTAAGCCTTACTGGACAATCATCAGCCAACGATGATTCGAAGAAAATCCCACCCGCTGTGAACTGGCACTTTTGGCCATGGTGCAACTATGGATGCAAGTTCTGCTTTGCGCGCTTTGAAGACATTCCGCGGGCAGACCGATTGCCGAAGGAAATCGCCATCACTGTACCTGAAATGCTCGCAGAAGCGGGCGCAGATAAGATCACCTTTGTCGGAGGTGAACCAACGCTGTGCCCATACCTCGAAGATTTGTTGATTGCTTCAAAGCGAGCAGGTCTAACGACATGTATTGTTTCAAACGCAACTGGCCTCACCGAAGAATTCCTTGACCGATGCGGCCATCTCATTGATTGGATTGGTCTTTCCATCGATGCTTCAAATGATGAATTGCATGTTGAAATCGGTCGTGGATTGCGTTCGGACCTTGCCCGAGCAAGCAGCCACCACCTTGTCGAAGCAAAGGCAGCCTGGGAACGTTGCAGCAGCCGAGGTATTCGAATGAAGCTCAATACTGTCGTGTGCCGACCAAATCTCGATGATGATATGACTGACCTTGTGTTGGAACTTCGACCCGAACGATGGAAGATTTTCGAAGTCCTTCCTGTGAAGGGTCAAAACGACGGTGATGTTGAACCGTTGCTCCTTCGAGAAGGTGAATTCCAAACCTGGATTGAACGACACGCTCATGTTGCGGAACATGGAATCCAATTTGTTCCTGAATCCAACGACTTGATGCGCGGCTCGTATGCGATGATGGACGCATTGGGTCGGTTTTATTCAAACATTGATGGAGGGCACTCCTATGGCCCATCAATTCTTGATGTTGGCGTTTTGAATGCATGGGAAAAGAATTGCTTCCTCGAAGATCGATTCCATGAACGTGGAGGGGTCTACGAATGGAATGACGGTTCCATGCAATTGCCAATGGCTATCCTCGAAGAGGTGATTCAATGAAGAGCGTCATCGCCCTATCAGGCCCACGAGCATGTGGAAAGAGCACGATCGCAGGCCATCTTGTAGCTCAATATGGATACACTCGAATCGCCTTTGCAGATGCCCTTCGTAGCGTTGCAAAAATTGCCGGTGCCGAATACGAAAATGACCGAATCTATCTTGCTCAATTGGGAGAAAAGTTGCGTGAATTGATGCCGGATTTCCTTCTCAAAGTTGTGAAGGTGAAGGTGGAATCCATCGATGGCCCTGTTGTCATTGAAGATGTTCGCTTTCCCTCCGAGAAAGAGTTTTGCGACGGAATTGGTGCCACAACCATTCGATTAGAGATTCCTGAAGAGGTGCAATTGCAGCGCCTACAAGAGCGAGATGGAAAAAGTGGAGCGGGTGCTACGGCTATGTTGGCTTGTCTTGACGAGTCGATCCTTGATGATGTGGCATGGGACCTCAAGTTGGAGGCGTTTGGTGATTTCAAACTGCTTGCTACAGAATTGCATACTTTTGCAAAGACAGGAGGGCTCGCGTTGAGTGAAACAAAGGCAATTTCTCTCTCGAGCAAGTATGTGGAGGTGAGCGCTTGAGTTCAGAAGCACAAGTCGATTTTGACCGTGACCGTCTACGTCCTTTGCTTGATTCCGGCAGTTCAATGTTCCAACTTGTGTCCTATGAATGGGAACGGGTGGATGGAGCTTTAATCACCGCAGCATTGCGGATGGATCGTAAGCTGTACAAGTGGTCAGGGGCCCGAAGACTGCAAACATGGAACATGCAAGATTCTCGATTCGATGTCGTGGATGAAATGATGCCTGTGGAGATGCTCGAATGGTTCCGTGATCTGGATGAGAAGGCGATTCTATTGCTTGAAGACGGGCACATGTTGTTGGATCAAAGCAACACTGAGCGTGGCTTCATTATTTGGTGGCTCCGAGAGCTTGCACGGATGACAAAGTCCGACAACAAGTGCATGATTCTCGGCACAGTTACGCCAACCACCATCCTCGAATTGGATAAGGAAATGCCAATCATTGAATTGGATCTTCCTCGCCGGCACACACTTGGAATCATCTTTGATGACGTAACCGATGAAGCAGGACTTCTCCCTCATCAAGTTGAGAAGAGTGAGGCATTGCTTGATGCTGCGCTTGGCCTCACGATTATGGAGGCACGGCTCGCATTCAGCAAGGCCGTTGCCACAAAGGGACGGTTGACATCGGCGGAAATCGAGTTTGTCATCGAGGAAAAGGAGCGAATTATTCGCCAAAGTGGCGTTCTCGAATACTTCCACCCACGCACAGATTGGGATGATGTAGGGGGCCTTGATGAACTCAAGCACTGGCTTAAGAACCGAGGTCGAGCATTCACCTCACAGGCGAAGGCATTCGGCCTAGAGCCTCCACGTGGCGCTCTCTTGCTCGGAGTCCCAGGTTGTGGAAAGAGCTTGACAGCCAAGGCCGTCGCAGGATTGTGGCGTTTCCCTCTCCTTCGGTTTGATCTAGGGCGGGTGTTTGGCGGCATCGTTGGCGAATCGGAAGCAAACATGCGCAAGGCTTTGCAAGTCGCTCAGGCAATTTCACCGTGCATCCTGTGGATTGATGAAATCGAGAAGGGGATGGCTGGCTCACAAGGCTCAGGCTCTCTTGATTCGGGCGTCACCGCTCGGGTGATGGGGACATTCCTCACATGGATGCAAGAAAAGGAGGAGCCGGTCTTTGTGCTCGCAACCTCGAACAACATCGACCAACTTCCACCAGAGATGCTGCGCAAAGGCCGGTTTGATGAAATCTTCTTTGTCGACCTTCCCGGTGCTCAAACCCGTAGCGAAATTCTTGATATTCACTTGAGAAAGAAGGGGCGTCATGAGGAAGCTGAAGCATTCGATCTCAATCGTTTGGCCGAAGCAAGCGTTGGATACTCCGGTGCTGAACTGGAAGAGGCGGTCAAGGATGCGCTGTTCCGTGCCTTTGACGCAGGAAGGGAGGTTGAACCACAGGACATCGCCGCGGCCATTGAGGCGACCTATCCGCTCTCCAAAACCATGCGAGAAAACATCGAAGGTATGCGAAAGTGGGCAAAGTATCGAGCTCGCCTCGCATCAAGTGAAGAGAAGGAATCTCTACCAGCAGATGCAGAAGATGTCCCACGGCTGCCAAATGAACGGCGCAACCTATTCATTCGAGGAGATGCTGCGTGAAGATACTGGCGCAAAACGGAGGTGAAACGATGTCTGACAAAATCTACAATGGAAAGATAAAATCTATTGAAACCTCCAAAGTCATCGCCAGAAAAGGAAAACGTAGAATCCTATTGTCAATTATCGGAATTGGGGATGCTTTCATCAATTGGAATAAAACACCAAAGGGTGTTGAATTCCCTAAAGGTGCTGATATTCAAGTCACGATGTTTCGGCATGATGATCTACGATGGTTTGTCAAAGAGATTATTTCAATAAATGGAAAACCAATAAAATCTCAAAATTCATATAAATCTGCAAAAAACCAAAGAAAAAACCGCTCCCGTGCAGATGGAAAAAAACAAACACCCCGCAAAAAAGGTATCCTCAATCGATTACTCAAGGGCACTGGGGGAAATTTACGGAAATTGTACCTCTACGCAATGGGGGGTACAAACATTGATCTCAAAAAACTAGAGAGCAGAGCACAAAGCCTAGCCCCATTCATTGAATATACTGAATTGGCAAAGAAGTCACAAGAACATCTCAAAAAACGGGCCAGATTTATCTGGGAAGTGGTCCCTGAGCAAAAGCGAATTACGATTACTCAAAGACAAGGCTTTGACATAAGAGTTCGTAGAGAGCGTCTACCATATGTGGCCACAGGAGAATATTCGCACTTAGTAAAATCAGGCATCGAAATCATAAATTTAAAGTCGAAAACCACAGCGGAAATAATCAACATTAGGGTCACAGACGAAGGCACAGAATTTTCAACAGATACAGATTTGAACACAACAGAAGGTTGGAAATTTTACGATGAAAACCTTGAATCATTTGATTGGACTCATAACCGTTCATTAAGACCGATTAGCTCAATCACCCTCGGTGATGAAGTGATTAAATTCAAACCATTAGAAACCTCTCAAGAGTGGTTTGATTTCGTTTTAGTTGACGAAGGTGTAGAATTCAATGAGGACTCGGATTTGATGTTTGATGGCCAATATATGCATTGGGAAACCGTTCCCGGCTCGGACATTTATCCTGCTCTAAGGGATAGTGAAACCAATAGAGTCGTGGTAAGCAGGGTCCGAAAAAATGATTCAATTGTCGTAGATTTACTACCGAGTGAACCCTTTCTCTATGACGCAAACGGAGTCAAGCATCTTTGGAAAGACGTGACAAAAACGACAAAGGATGTGACTTTAAAGATCAAACTTGACCCTAAAGCAGAGAAATTGCTTGACGAAGAAAGAGATGTCAATCCTCTTGACGTGTTATTCTCACCCGATACTGAATATCGTGAATTGAATGTCACAGGACATGATGAAGATGGCAACCATATCGCTGGGGGCAAAATTAAGGTTTACAGTAAAAAAGACAAGAAGGAAATCGAGATTAAAATGACCAGTATTCGAATTAAGAGCAGGGATATTGAGCGACAAACAATAACAGTTGATCGTGTACCTCCTAACCCCAATGCAATCCTAACATTATCCCCCAATGCGAAATACCTCGAAAGACAGAGGGATATGTTATTGATGCTGAGGGACAAACCACTGGCTCATCATGACAAATTACTTCGTCTAACAGAACAAGGAAATCAAAAGGAAAGAGACAATCTTTGGTCAAATTTTGAATTAGAGGAAGTCACTGATTGGAAAATCCTTACCGATGAGAGGTATGACGGAACATTGGAACAACGAGATTTTGTTAGAAGGGCACTTTCCACCCCTGATTTCGCTATTCTTCAAGGCCCTCCAGGCTCCGGAAAAACAACAGCAATAATTGAACTAATCACTCAATTTGCTCTACAAAACAAGAAAGTGCTGCTCTGCGGCTCAACGCAGGCCTCGATTGATAACGTGCTGACGAGGATTAAGGGAAAGCCTCACCTTTCAAGATTGATTTCCCCTTTGAGAATTGGATGGAAGAGGGGCATTTACGACGAGGGAGTGCATGATTTAGTGTTGGATGAGCAAATCGAGCAATACAAGAATATAGGACTTAATGAAGAAGAAGCAATTGATTTGATTTTACGTCAAAGCAACTTGACTTGTGGCACGATGCAAGGGATCCTCCAACATCCTAGAATTGCTGGCGAAGCTTCGAGTAGTGGACGCTTGTTGAGGGACCCACAACCAGAATGGGACGTTTTGATTATTGATGAGGCGAGTAAAACAACCTTCCAGCAATTCATTGTTCCTGCAGGATTTGCTAAAAAATGGGTGTTAGTGGGCGATATTTGCCAGTTATCTCCATTTCTAGAAGCCTCTGAGTTGATGACAAATTTGGATCAAATGAAGGATGAAAATGGAAATTTATTCAAGCCAGCATCTCAAAGGGCTTGTTTACTCATTCACCAATTACAGAAATTTGTCGAAAGGGGGAGCCCCGGGCCTAGAAAAGGTCAACCGATCGCATTCATAGAGCCGAGTGAGGTCCCATCCTCTTTCTTAGCTGAGTTAAACGCCGTTGAAAATTCGTCGTTGAGGGAATTACAAATCTGTTTGTTGAGTTCTAAACGGTCAGAGATTGATCTAAATAATTGTCAAATTATTCCCCCAAGTGACATAATGAATGAATTCGAGTCCAATATCTACATGTTATCAAGTGATGTCATCATTTGTGGGAGTGATTGCTATGAAACAATTGCTGATTTATTACCCCCTCATTCGATAATTCGAAATGGACGATTTGAAGAATCTGAGGTAACAAAAAATCGGGGAGAGTATTATGGAAACAAGGATTCGTTCAAGGAAAGGCATCCCATGTCTTCTCAAAGTTTGAATCATGATTGGTCACATGAAATCACTTGGAGATTGAATCGATCATACGAATTGAAAAATTCAAACAACAACAAAATGCAATCCAACTACGAAAAACAAATCCAATCCTTACTTCCCAAATCTCAGAATGTGAAGACTCGAATTGAGGAAGTAAGAAGTATAGCGCTTCCTTCAGTATTGGAATGTTTGCAAGAAGGGTTTGCATCCCCTGATGCGAGGAAGTTGTTACCCGAAACAACTCTAACTCAAGGGTTTTCAAAAGCAGCGAAGGTTCAACGGTTCACTATGATCAAGCATCAACATCGGATGAATGCTGAAATTTCAGAATTTTCAAGAAATGAATTCTATAATGGTGAAGCATTGAAAGATGCAAATAAAATGTGAGAAAGGAATCGGAATTATCCATTTGAATATAGGAAGGGACGTAAGCGATCGGTTTGGCTTAATGTACCTTCGAAAATGAATTCGGGGGTCAACTCCAATGAGATTACGGCAATAAAGAAAATACTTCAGGAGTTTATCGAATGGGCTCGTCAAAACCCTCCACCAAAAGACAATCCAAATAGAGATGACAAAGAGCGATGGGAAGTTGCTTTACTATCTCCATACCAAGCCCAAAGAAGGGGTTTGCGTGACATGGTTCGATCATTAACACGTATGCAATATGAAACTCGTTTTGATTTGATGGAAATGGAGAATCCATCGAATGTAATGCTCGTCGTAAATTCTTCTGACAGATTCCAAGGACAAGAAGCCGATGTTGTTTTCCTTAGCCTTAGAAATGGTTCAAGAATTGGTTTCTTGGACAGCCCAAGCCGGATGAATGTTGCTATAACAAGATCCAGGGAATTGAGAATAATTGTTGGAAATCATGATTATTTTTCAAGCGATAGATGCTATGATCCAATGCTACGGAATTTAGCAAAATCACACAGAGGAAATTCGATTGAAAGTGTTAGGAGGAAATGAAAATGGACGTACAATTAAGAACAAAAGAACTGGTTGAAGTTTACGATATAATTACTACTTTTGCAGTCTCTGCCCCTGCTGTAGGATTGCAGAAATTGTGCCGCCACGCACAATTAAATGAGAATTATATCGATGAGAAATCAATTGAAAATCAATTCAAATTGAAGCCAGGAGCATCTCGAAATTTGTTCATCAATGGTTTTCAGTCAGGAGTATGGACAAAGGAAGGGAAACTGACTGATGAAGGTCATGAAACAGCACTCAGTGGCGATGTACTAATCAAAGAAGTCGGTCCTTTGCGAATTTGGACTTATGAAAACGAAGTTACGGGTCCGATCCTTTTGCATGCTGGACGTTCTAGAGCTGTAAAGCAATTTGCAGAGACTCCCCCCCAAACTCTTCATGCGCCAAAGGTATTGGAGAATATTTCAGATGGTAAATCTCGCACAGGGCTCTTGAAGAGAGAGGAAAGAAGGTGGCAAATTAGTTGGACAAATAAAGGCAGCTCTTGGTCAATAGCAGAAAAATTCAGCACCCCAGCAGAATTGGTATGGAATTGGGTTTTAGATGAAGGTAAATGGACTGTTGAAGACCAACTAGAATTGAAATGTGAACTGATTGGGACATCTCCAAATAAGGATAAAGATGGTAAATTAGTGACAAGTCATTATCCTCATACAGGACATTTAGATCCTGAAACCAGTATTCGGGATTGGCTTAGCAGTGGTCGTTTTGCTCAAGGTGGGTGGGATGTAAAATTGCAAGGATTGAAGCGACCTTATTCTGAACTCACAGAATCTGAAAAATTACAATACACAACCGATGAAGTATTGAACAGTGAAGCTGATGGCTGGAACGAGGTGAGAATCAATGCGATTCCATTGCTTGCAAAAACTTTAGAGGATGCTACTGAATGGTCATCATTTGTTTTACAAAATCAAACTCCTGGCTACACGACAACGGAGCGAACAGAAAGAGTGCTGTCTGATATTTTAGAAGATGCACCGTTTAGATCTGTAGATTCTAAATTGGTCTACGAACGAACGATGAAACAAATTGGAAACAACCGTTCAAAAAACCCAAGGCTTTCGAAATTCCTCCATGCTGGAGACGATCTTAACGCAGTAGCATTTGTTCCTAAGCAGGTTGAAAGAATCAAAAGAGACGAATATACAGCCATCCTAAATCCAGGAGAAGGTTATGATGACTTCATTCGTCAAATGACTGAAAACCTCGATGGAGAAGTAAAGAAAATTTGGTATGTAGACAAGTATGCAACCCTTACAGATCAGCGTAAGAGGTTATCAAAAATAATTACTTCATTCAAGGATGTTGTTGGAACGTTCAAATTTGGATTGCTCACGGCTTATGACCCATATTCAAAGGGAAATCGAGATCGAGGTGAATACATGAAGAAAATGAAAGAAATTGCTGATGCTGTCCACTTCATGGAAGACTACAACATCGCACCTCACAACAGATATGTTGTGGTTCAAACAAGTAAGGAAACTCGGTGGTGGAGCCTGCCAGATGGATTAGTTTCGGGTATGTCTAGAGTAAAATCAGCAACTAAATTGGAGCCTGGAAGAGGCATTGAGGAATCGGTGAGCAATTTCATAAATTCAATCGGAAAGAAGAAGGAGGAATCACAATGAGTATCATAACATCAATCACAAATCAAGAAACAATCAATCGGACGAATGAACCATTAGGCTCTGTGTGGTCAATTGGAACCTCTAAGGACAGTTCTGTAAAAAAACAAGGCCCGTTTATGTTTAGCGGAGCAGATTCTTCAATTCCAACTCATATCGCAGAAGTAATCGAATCTTGTCAAGAAAGGTTACTCATTTCTACTCAAAATATTTCCGATGCCTCAATCATCGATGCCATCGTTCATGCAGTCACAAATCAAGGCGTCAATGTTTACCTCTTGGTGGATACCAAAGGGTTCGACTCCATGTTGTCAAATAATCGGTGCAAGCAACTCTTAGGCGAAGTATTGCTTAGAGAGAGGAAAAATCGGGGATTAGATGTTGTTTTATCCGACTGGCATTTACCAACCAAGACTGGATTGCTCTTATCAAATCCGTTAGATGGAACCCTTGAAACTATCAAAAACCAATGGATCATGGATCTATCAAAAAGTCAAATTGACGAGTTTTCAGCACACGTCCAACACGAGTTTTGGTCCGAGACCGAAGGCCGTGAGGTCCTTGCTCCTGATGAAGCAAGGAATCCTCGTCCAATAGCGGAAGCTCCTTTTGCTCTCCGTTCATTGCAAAATGGTGATTACATTCTTCGTTCTTACCTCTCGAGTGACGGTGACAATCCTAAATCAGAACAGGCGCTTAGGTCTGAAAATGATTGGATTTGGTGTTCTACCCAAAGTTCGATAAAAGGCCCTGTAATCTTGAATGGCGAAGCCATAAATGTTGGCAGTGGGGCAACAAATACCCTATATTCCTCACCAAAAAGTGTAGAGCCGAATGATGGTAAGTTTGCTCATTCTGGGATTTCGTTGCATTTAGCTGTTGGAAATGAAACCTACCTTGCTGGATGGGATCGTGCTGCAACCGGTGATTGGCATAGTATTCTTCGCCTTACTGCTGATCAAGCAAAGGCTAGTAAATCATTACTTCAGAAGTTCAGCGAATCGCCCGAATGGATTGGCCATTCGAAAATCAAATTGGGAGATGCTGGGGACAAAATCATACGAAATGGAACAGAGATGGACATCACAGATTCTCAAAGTCAAGATTTGGGGGTTGTTCATCTCGCAAAGATGCCAGATTCAATCAAAGAATTACAAGAGTTCCAACCTACAATGAATCTTCCAGAGGATTCCCTTGCAAGGGAATGCGAATTCAAGTGGGTTGCTGCCCCACCAGTCACCCCAACCAGTGCTTCGGAAGATGGATTACACAAAGAATGGAAAGACGCTAAGAATGAAATTTCAAAGCGACTCAAAGCTCTTGACGAATCAAATGTGGTCTCAAAAATACCTGGATTTGGACGAAAGGCCAAGGAACTCAAGAAGACAATTCTCGAATTAACCGCGAAGGTTGAATCCATTAACGATCCAAAATCACTGGGTGACATGATTGACAACGTCGAGAAACTCACAGAAGCAGTGGGTGGAAACTTAGATGCGATTAAGGCTGCAGAGGATGAAGAAGCACGGCAAAAATTGGAAGATGAACAACGTGCAGCACACAACACCGCTGTAGAAAAAGCCAACAAAACCATCAAAGATCTCGAGCCTCGTCTAAAGAAAAGAAAGGCTGAATTGGACAAACTCAACAAGGCTGCAAACAAGGCAAAAGATGTTGAGAAAAGTAAGCTTGAGAGTGACATCGAAACTCTTTCTCCAAAAATTAAACAATTGGATGCCGAACTTTCAAAGGCTAAACTAACAAGTTCTGCCAAATTTGAATTCAAAGCTCCTGCTACGCTTCCGTCCTCTAAGAAAAAGGGCGCGAAGGCACACAAATTTTTGGGTGATACACGAAACAGCAAACTTGATTTGAGCGTACCAAAAGAAGGCTTGCCACAATTTGGAACTCTTTTCAAAGATGGTACAGAGCGGTATCTGGCCGTTTCAGACTGGACGCATGTAGCCCAAGGTCGAAAGGACGCAAAGCGACTCAAGGCAACCTTGTGCGCTCCACGAGAGGTGTTGAAATGAGAGAACAAAGAATTACAGTAACAATCGATGCTGAAGGAAAAATGTCAGCAAAGACGGACGGACTCAAAGGCGAAACTTGCATTGAGGAATTGGAAGCATTGCTTTCCGAACTTGCCGAACTTGATGACGTGACGCACACTCGTGAATACCGTGAGAAGGACCCACGTTCTGCTCAACGCAGTTCTACAAAACAACGACTTGGAGGGAACTAGATGAGTGGAGTTTGGACTGAAAAAAGCGTACCGATGACCGATCATGAATGTGCTGTCGAGGCTCTGAAGGAAGTGGGTGCAACGATCATAGCCAGCAACCAAAATCAAATCCAAGTTCGTGTAAATGGGCAAGAATGGGCTATGCAAAGAAATCATGGAAGATATACCATTCGAGTAAATCGTCGAACGGGGAGCGCCCTCAATTGGATGAACGACTTAGGACCTGTTTACGAACAAGCGGTTCAAAGGAAGTTGCGTCGACTGCGCACAGAAGAAGAAACTGCACAACTGGAGAGTGAGCGTGTAGAGATACAAGCTCAAAGAGAGGCATTTGAAAACCAAAGATGGGAATTGATAGAGCAAAGAAAACAAGAGATTCTTGAGAAGGCGAAAGCCCTAGGGTACAGAGTCAAACAAACTGAGCAAAATGGACAAATTCGCATGGTGCTGGTACGCACGGCCTGAGGTGATGTCTTGTCGAACACAATACGTTTGGGACATCGCTTAGACCGCAGTGAAATCTACGGCCCAGGTCTCCGATCAGTGTTTTGGACACAGGGGTGTACTCTTGCCTGCAAAGGGTGTTGGAATACACAGTACTGGGCAAGTCGTGGTGGTTTGGAAATTGGAGTTTCCCAAATTCTGAATGAATTAGATCAATTGGAAGAAATAGAAGGGATTACTTTGCTCGGCGGAGAGCCATTGCAACAGTCCGACGCGAGTTTAGAACTCATCAAAGGCTGTAAAGAGAAGGGGCTTAGCGTCTTCCTATACACTGGTTTTCTTCCCTCGGAGTTCGATGAAACCATGCAAGCCTGCTTTGATTTGAGCGACATTGCAGTGACTGGAAGGTATGTCCAAGAATTACGAGATACCACCCTTCGATGGAGAGGTTCTCGTAACCAGCAAGTTCATTTCATATCTGAGTTGTACGACGAATCAGTGCTGCAAGAACAAACAGAGGTTGAATGTCACATTTTACCAAATGGAGAGATTAAAATGGTAGGTTATGCGGAACCTGAATTGTCTAGACTACTAGAGGGATTAATTTGACATCAAAACAAAAGAAATTATGGTATGCAAAGGAGAAATCCGATATGAATAGGAAATTAATCTATGAAGAAGGATATCCACTTACAGTACCATACTCTCAACTTCATGACGAAAGTGTTCTTAATTTCATTCGATCCGTTCTTGACAATGATGAGCAGGTTCTAATCACCCTTTTCCGTGAAAGTGTGAAACAAACGATAGAGAATAATCTCCTAATGCAAATCAAAGGACAAATGAATAAAATTACATTACAATTTGTTGTAGATGTTAATTCAAAGTTTCCTGATTACAATGTTTCATTACTACCATGGCCAGAAGTCATCCGCACTGGTCATGATACCAAACGATCAACTCATCCATTTATCAGTTCGAGGTGTAGGGCTGCTGTTAGAATTAGTAAATCCGATGTTGGAGATCTTGACCGATTTTCAGAAATGCTGTTTAGAGCAGTGCATGACGAAATGATGCTCAAATCTCAGAAAAGGTGGGTCATACTCGGAGATGAGACAGGAACTCTGGATGAATTTCGTTCAGGTAATCAAGTGAATGCTCAATCAACAATGTGTTGGATTGCAATTCCACCAGGCGCGACTTTACCCGCACTGCATCCGGAATTCCACGCATCTGGCTTAAAAGGGACCAATGATTACATCGAGGCTATTACAAATCTTGACGATTTTAAAGACATCATGATGTTTACGTTTGCTTTTGAGCAGGGTAATGTTCTGCCGAACTTAGACAAAATAGGTAGAGACCCTCATCTTTCATTTTGGAAAGAGACTTTGCCTTTGGTTTTGGAGGCAATTTCGAGGAAGGTTCAACAGAAAACGAAAGTGGATGTGTTCATCGAACAAGTAGCGGGGCTAGAATCAGGTATTGGAGTAATACAGCCAATTGTCTCATCACTAGCTACAAAATTCAAAGACAGGTCCGGATGGAAAAATATGTTTTTTGACCAACTTTGGGTTGTTTCGAAAGGAGAACACCCATGGATTGGATATCCGGATGCTATTGGGCAGTGCATAAACAAATACAAGCATAAATTCAAAGAAGATATTATGAGAAATCATATGAAAATTGATCAACGAATCTATTCTCGAATCCGTAAATATCCATTTCGCCAAGAAAGCTTGAATGGTTCGATTTCATTTGTACATAACAGCATATCACAGCCACTTGTTTTCTTGAAATCATTATCCGGTATTGAATCGCAGGATGTAGAAGATTATGTCAAACCCTTCTTCTCTAAAGCAATACAGGATGCAAGAGGCTCCTTGAATTCAACTGAATGGCAAGATTTGCTCAAACATTTCAAAAATACAGCAGAGAACATAGAAGGGCAGCATGCAACAAATCTAATCCTTTCCGATATTGATATAGATTCGACTTTAGCCAAATTGAATAATGATTACCACAAATATGAACTCTTGAAATCCGTTCTAGGAACCTCAAATCACGTAGGACAAACTGATACAGCAAACCAATGCAAAGTCTACATTGACGAACTAATCGACGAGGGGCTTAAACTCAGTAAAATTGAGAGATTGAAGCTCAACAATCTATCTGGTGGAGCGAATGACAATCAGTTTGATTTCTCACACATAATCGATGATTTTGAACTCGGTGAAGATGATGTTATTGATTGGAATGAAGAGACTCGAACGTACCTCGGCGCACAAGCATTATCTCGAGCTATTCGAAATAGTGGGGATGATTTAGAAATCGCTTGGGAAATTGAGGAGAAATTGTTGTCCATAGACCAGCAGACTGATGAACAATTCAGGAGGAGGTATATACTTCGTTCTGAATTACTTTTGCAACGAGGGGAATTTTTTGAAGCTCAACATGGACTTGAAATTGACTTTCCAACGCGAATAAACAAACCTGATAATCAATTACATATCTCAGACAAATACTATCTGGCTACCCTATTGAAGTGTTATGCCTTGAATGGACACACAGAAGGATTCAGAGAAGTGTGCGAATTGGTAGAATTGAACGATCACCATCCTTCTCAGAGAATTGCCTATTGGTTTTGTCGGTGGGCACAGGAGATAGCACAAACTGACAATGAATTGTTCCGAACATGTATCAATCATTTACTCTCACTAAAGGAGATTCAATTCTTCCAAAAGGAAGCACCAGGCGTAATCCTAGCATGCGAATTGTTGGATCTTTATCATCGAGGTTTCATCGAAGAGAATCAGGAACCTTATTTGGAATATGTGTTGAATAATTCTGAAAGTTTTGCAAATGACTGGGTACTGCAGAATCCACCAAATGAGGACGATTGGCTCGCCCCTTTGAATTTCAACTACAGATGATTTTTATTGAAGGCTTGACCAGCGTGGGACATCCCTATGTCTGAACAGTTGCCCAAAGAGGAATTGGTTATCGCAACAACGCTGCACCATGAGCATCGTTCAATCGTAAAATCGTTGTTCAGTACATCGAAAATTCCAATCAAGCTCTTTTCCAATGGCACATTATACACTGAACGCAGCGATCCTTTGTCCCATGAAGCAACACGCCAAATCAACATCAAGGGAGCGACTGTAAGGTACCATTTTGCAGATGAAGGGCAAAGATTCACCTACAGAGTATCAACCATCATTTCTCTTGTCTCTTCGCTCCTATTCTTCGGATTAACGATGGCATGGACAGATCGGATTCTAATGGGAGAATTAGGTAATGGAGCTGAAGATCTCCAAGAGCATTTGTTATACTTCTGGCCGATACTCCTGTGGATTTCCATCGACTTCCTCCGAGATCGGATTGGAAAGCAAGAAAGGCTTGAAATCACCTATGAAAAAGGAAAAACCATCTCGCTGCGAGGTAATTTACCGTTTCAAGGAGAACATAATTTCTCAGCAGTTATGATTACCATTGGAATCGCAACCTCAGCAATCGTTCTTTCTCCTGAAGATGATTTATCCGTTTTGTTGTTCGGAATCTTCTTGTGGAGCGCTTTGCTATATTCATTGTTCTCTGTTTTACGTTGGTTCTTAGCCAGCCAAGAAAGATACAGTGAACGAAGCCATCAAGACTTGATCCAATTCTATTTTGCAATCATGAACATCAAAGAAGGAGAAATAAAAGCAGAACATTTTGATGATAAAGGAGATTTTCAAAACATCATTGACATGAAAGAGAAGCTTTCGGATTACAAAGCAATCCTCGATCAATCAAAAGCATCGAAGGAGATTTTCACTTCGAACTCACCTTCTCTCATTGTGATTGCAATTGGGGCAACCACTGAGAACCTGATGAAACGAGCGTGTGATTCAATGGGTATCACGCGAAAGAAGAACGCCCGTCCAACCCTTCAAACCTTCATTCATGAATACCAAACCATGGCCAAAATGGCTGATAAAAACATAACTCAACTTAACTTAATTCGAGAATACCGAAATAGGGCGACCCACAGTTTCAACATCGATTGGGATGAATCCATGATTGTCATGAAACAATTTACAAATTTTGTTGAATGGTATTCTGAAGAATTCGGAGGCATCTCCACTGCTAAAGACAATCTGAACTGATGGAATTAGAGTCCCCGCTCCCAGACTTGAACTGCAATCTGGGAGGGCTGGTCCTGACACCG
>Ga0206123_10002551_pt1 | contig 15809 bp, 9 predicted proteins | sample Helgoland_Spring_2_FD_160086 | JGI IMG/M metagenome (GOLD analysis project Ga0206123, IMG submission 160086) | Pelagic subsurface seawater microbial communities from Kabeltonne, Helgoland, North Sea - Helgoland_Spring_Bloom_20160316_1 | ecosystem: Environmental > Aquatic > Marine > Epipelagic ...
CACGGCAAGGAATCGAGATAGAACGAAAGTCCAGGGAAGTGTCCATTTTCAAGTATGAAATTCTTCGTCTGGAAGAAAATTTGGTTGAAGTTGATATCGTTTGTAGCAAAGGGACATACGTCAGAAGTCTTGCTGAAGACCTTGGAAAGGTTTTAGGCTGTGGAGCACATGTCTCAGCGTTGAGGCGAATTCAGTCTGGCCCCTATGAAGAGTCCCGCGCGATTAGTCTCGATAAGCTGGAAGAATTGAAGGAAGAAGGAGGGCTTGATGCGCTTGATGAGCTGCTGTTACCGGTTGAATCTTCCATAGAAAATTGGCCTTCAGTGCAATTAACAGAGTTGACCGCTGCCTACTTTAAACAAGGTCAGGCAGTTCAAGTTGCAAAAGCACCGGCTAATGGCTGGGTAAGAATTTTTTCGGAATCTGATTTGAAAGGCCCGGTTTTTCTGGGTGTTGGAGAGATTCTGGAGGATGGAAAGGTAACACCACGAAAACTCGTGGTGGCCTGAAATGAATGTGTAGCATCTGCAAATATGCGTGGATTGTTATGCAAATTGAATAAGGCATATTGGAGAAAATAGTAATGGCATTAACAGTAGAAAATAAAGCTGAAATACTCAAAGAATTTGGTCAATCGGAGAATGATTCTGGTTCACCAGAAGTTCAGGTTGCATTATTGACCGCTAACATTGAAAAGCTACAGTCTCACTTTCAGGAGCATAAACACGATCATCACTCCCGTGTTGGTTTGTTGCGCATGGTTAGTCAGCGAAGAAAGCTTCTCAACTACCTCAAAGGCAAGAACGTCCAGAGGTATGCTGAACTGATTAAGCGACTTGGTCTGAGACGATAAGTTTTTCTAATGAACCCGGGTAACCGGGTTCAAAATGTCTGAGCCCTGATGAATTTGGGCGGTTAGATAATTGATAGGTTGTTAAATAGGTACATTGATAAGTATATGGATGATTACACAGGGGTGTAGTCAGCTAAATTATTGGAGAATATAGTGAATTCGGTAAAGAAACAGTTTAAGTATGGCGAACATGACGTCGTCATTGAAACGGGTAAGATTGCCCGTCAAACGAGTGCAGCGGTACTCGTAACAATGTGTGATACAACAGTATTGGTTGCCGTAGTCGGCAGAAAAGATGCCAAACCCGGTCAGGATTTCTTTCCGCTGACTGTGAATTATGAAGAAAAGACTTACGCTGCAGGCAAGATCCCAGGTGGTTTCTTCAAGCGTGAAGGTCGACCTTCTGAAAAAGAAACGCTGACATCACGATTGATTGATCGGCCAATCAGGCCTTTGTTTCCCAAAGGCTTTTTAAATGAAGTTCAGGTTACCTGTCAGGTAATGTCTGCGCACAAGGATGTTGACCCGGATATTCTGGCGATGATTGGAGCCTCTGCTGCCCTGGCTTTGTCAGGTATGCCGTTTGCAGGTCCCATTGGTGGCGCGCGAGTTGGTTTTAATAAAGGCGGTTACCTGTTGAATCCAGGTTATGAAGCGCTCAAAGAATCTGATTTGGATATGATTGTCGCTGGCACTGAGTCAGCTGTCCTCATGGTTGAATCCGAGGCGAAAGAGCTGACTGAAGATCAGATGTTAGGTGCTGTATTGTTCGCGCACCAGGAAATGCAGTGCGTTATCCAGGCAATTAAAGAACTTAAAGCAGAAGTTGGCAAGCCAGATTGGGAGTGGACACCAGTTGTTGCGAACGAATCGCTGATCAGTGCAATGGCTGAACAGTTCGGTGCAGGCGTTGGAGAAGCTTACCAGACAGTTGACAAGATGGAACGTCAGGACAAGTTGAGCGATCTCCGTGGCCAGGCTGTTGAAGCGCTGGTTAACGAGGAAGCTGGAGTCTCCAAAGATGATGTTTCAGGTGCCTTCAGTGCTCTTGAAAAGAAAACAGTACGTCGAAGAATTGTTGCTGGTGAGCCAAGAATTGACGGTCGTGATACCAAGACTGTTCGAAATATTGAAGTTGAAGTGGGTCTCCTCGCTAAAGCGCATGGATCTGCGCTGTTCACCCGTGGTGAAACTCAGGCAATTGTAACGACAACGCTGGGTTCAATGCGTGACGCTGCGATCATCGATGCACTTCAGGGTTCTTACAAAGATAACTTCCTGCTGCACTACAATTTCCCACACTATAGTGTTGGAGAAACAGGTTTCTCCGGCGGTCCAAAGCGTCGTGAAATCGGTCATGGTCGCCTTGCGCGCCGTGGTATCGCAGCTGTACTGCCATCTGCTGAAAGCTGGCCCTACACTACCCGGGTAGTTTCAGAAATTACCGAGTCAAACGGTTCTTCCTCGATGGCCAGTGTTTGTGGTGCGAGTCTTGCGCTGATGGATGCGGGTGTACCTTTAAGTGCGCCAGTAGCCGGTATTGCGATGGGATTGGTCAAAGAAGAAGACGGCTTTGCCATCCTCACTGACATTCTTGGTGATGAGGATCACCTGGGTGATATGGACTTTAAAGTAGCAGGAACAGAAACTGGCGTTACTGCCCTGCAGATGGACATCAAAATCCAGGGTATTACTGAAGAGATTATGGAAACCGCGCTTGGTCAGGCACGTGAAGCGCGAATTCATATTCTGGGCGAAATGAACAAGGTTATTGGCCGTTCACGCGAATCGGTTTCTGACAATGCGCCTGCGATGGTTACTATCAAAATCGATGCTGAAAAGATTCGTGACGTAATTGGTAAAGGTGGTGCGACTATCCGTTCAATCACTGAAGAAACCGGCGCTTCGATAGACATCGAAGATGACGGCACCATCGTGATCTTTGGTGAAGGTGCTGAGTCCAGGGATGCGGCTGTCGATAGAATCAACATGATTACCGCCGAGGCTGAAGTTGGCCAGATCTATAAAGGCAAGGTTGTTAAAATCGCTGATTTTGGTGCTTTTGTTAATATCATTCCTGGCAAAGATGGACTTGTACACATTTCCCAGATCGCCAATGAGCGAGTCGAGAAAGTGACTGATTATCTTTCAGAAGGTCAGGAAGTTGACGTTATCGTGTTAGATGTTGATCGCGGTAGAATCAAATTGTCTATTAAGGAAGTCCCCGGATTTGCACCTGCGGAAGAAGCAGTTGCTGACGATGTTGACGGTAACTCTGCAGCGAAAAGCGAACAGAGCTAATTTTCGTCAGTAATTCATTTGCCAGTAGAGCGTGTTAGACGTTCTCTGGTAACTGGCAGCAGAATATAGTCAAGAAAACAGACCAGGTTAGTTGATAGTGTATATCGGCTAACCTGGTTTTTTTGTGCCAGCAGTTTTGTTAACTGTTGGGTCGGTTCTTGATCAGGTCGTCAACAACCGAGGGATCTGCCAATGTACTGATGTCTCCCAGGTTCTCCAATTCGTTCTCGGCAATTTTTCTCAGGATTCGTCGCATGATTTTACCTGAACGAGTCTTGGGTAGTCCGGGTGCCCATTGCAGAATATCGGGTTTTGCAATAGCGCCAATTTCTTGCCTGACAAGTTTGTTAAGCTCTAACTCCAGTTCTGGCGTGCCTTCGGTATCATGCATCAGGGTTACATAGGCGTATATTCCCTGGCCCTTGATATCATGGGGATAGCCCACTACCGCCGCTTCGGCCACGGCTTCATGTAATACCAAAGCGCTCTCAACTTCCGCGGTACCCATTCTATGCCCGGAAACATTGAGCACGTCGTCTACGCGGCCGGTAATCCAGAAGTAGCCATCTTTATCTCGTCTTGCGCCATCACCGGTAAAATAGTATCCGGGATATGCGGAATAGTAAGTGTCGATGCACCGCTGGTGGTCGCCATACACCGAGCGAATCTGACCGGGCCAGGACCTTGCAATTGCGAGATTGCCGGAACCTGCGCCTTCAATTCGTTGGCCTTCGGTATCCAGTAAAACCGGTTCAACTCCAAAAAAGGGCCGTGTTGCTGAGCCGGGTTTTAGGTAAGTCGCCCCTGGCAGTGGTGTAATCATAATGCCGCCGGTTTCAGTCTGCCACCAGGTGTCCACAATCGGACATTTTTCCCCACCGACGATGTGGTAGTACCATTCCCAGGCTTCCGGATTTATAGGTTCGCCGACGCTCCCTAGCAGGCGCAGGGAGGCCCTGGATGTGGAAGTGACAAATTCATCTCCCTGACCCATCAGCGCCCGCAGTGCGGTTGGTGCAGTATAGAAAATATTAACCTTGTGTTTGTCGATAACCTGCCAGCATCTTGAGGCATCAGGGTAAGTGGGAACGCCTTCAAACACTAATGTGGTGGCCCCGTTAGCCAGGGGACCGTAGACGATATATGAGTGCCCTGTAACCCAACCGACATCCGCAGTACACCAGTAAATATCGCCGTCGTGATAATCAAATACGTACTTATGCGTCATGGCAGCCTGAAGCAGATAACCGCCTGTTGTATGCAGGACTCCCTTGGGTTTGCCGGTTGAACCTGACGTGTACAGAATAAACAGTGGGTCTTCACTGCCCATGGGCTCTGGCTCACACTGGGCAGAAACTTCTTTGGTGGCTTTGTGATACCAGATGTCCCTGTCGTCATGCCAGCTGATTTTACCCCCGGTGCGCTTTACGACGACAACCGTGTGGACATTTGGACATTTGGTGAGTGCAAGATCAGCATTCGACTTCAGTGGAATTGGTTTGCCGCTACGGACCCCTTCATCGGCAGTGATCACCGTCTGGCAATCTGAATCCAGGATACGGTCCTGAAGTGCCTGGGGTGAAAACCCACCAAATACGACAGAATGAACCGCGCCAATCCGGGCGCAAGCTAACATCGCGTATGCCGCTTCGGGGATCATGGGCATATAGATGCAGACACGATCGCCTTTTTTTACACCTCGGGATTTTAGTACATTCGCAAGGCGACATACGGCTTCATGGAGTTCCTTAAATGAAATGCTGGCGTCATCGGCTGGATCATCTCCTTCCCAGATAATAGCGGTTTGATCAGCTCGTGTTTCCAGATGGCGATCTATACAGTTATAGGATGCATTTAATTCCGCTCCAACAAACCAGGCGCACTCGCCCTTTGACATATCAGATTCGGTCAAGGTAACCCAGGGCTTGCTCCAGTTTAGAAACTGGTTGGCTTGTTCTGACCAAAACTCCGCGGGTTGCTCAATTGAGGCACGATACATTTGCTGGTATTGTTCATCAGTAATATGCGTACCACGCTTTGCACTTTCCAGTACCGGATAAATCTTATCCTCTGACATGCTTAGGTTCCCTCGTTTCGAATTGATTTGTAAATTTCTGTAAGATTATGGGTGGAAGGGTCAACGGCCCTGGCTTCCGGGGCGCCTTCGATAGAACGGTAGATATTTTCTCCAAGTACTTTACCTAACTCTACACCCCATTGATCGAAGGGGTTTATATCCCAGATCATACCCTGACAGAATACCTTGTGTTCATACATGGCAACAATTGCACCAAGTGTTTGTGGCGTTAATTGGTCTACCAGAAGTGTATTTGAAGGGCGGTTTCCGGGCATGACCTTGTGCTTCCTGACCAGTTCAGAACTTGCATCGGCTATTTCAGGCGCTGATCGCCCTTCCATCAGTGCCTGACTTTGACTCAGACAACTGGCAACCAGCCAATCGTGATGCTGTCTACGATTGTGGTGGGGTCGAAGTGGCAGAATAAAATCGACGCTGGTGATTCCCGTGCCCTGATGTAGTAACTGGTGGAATGCGTGTTGACCATTAGTCCCTTCTCCCCCCCATATTAGTGGTCCGGTAGAATAGTCTACGGTCTCGCCGTTCCGGGTCACTGATTTTCCATTCGATTCCATGTCCAGTTGCTGAAGGTGAGCAGGTAACAATCGCAGCCAATGGTCGTAGGGCAGGACGGCATGTGAAGGGATATTCAAAAAATTGTGGTACCAGACCCCAATCAGGGCCAGCATCATTGGCATGTTGTCCTGGATTTTGGCATTCAGGAAATGCTGATCCATATCTGCCGCACCATCCAAAAGATCTCTAAATGTGCCGAAACCGTACCGAATAGCGATAGGTAACCCGACGGCTGACCATAGCGAATATCCTCCACCCACCCAGTCCCAAATGGTGATAATGTTTTCCTGATTCACACCGAATTCGATTGCTGCTGCGGTATTGTTGGTAATGGCGACGATATGTTTGCCCAGGTCCGATCGTGAAATATGTGACAACAACCACTGCTGTGCGGAAATAGCATTCACTCGGGTTTCCATGGTTGAAAACGTTTTGGAAACAATAATGATCAGAGTTGTTTCGAAATCCAGTTGCTGGAGAACTTGATCAATATGATGTCCGTCTACATTAGCCACGTAGTGACAGTTGATTGCCCCATCACGATAGGGCGTGAGAGCTTCGTCAATCATCCTGGGGCCAAGATAGGAACCGCCGATGCCGATATGCAATACGTCGGTGATTGCCTTACCTGTACTACCCAACCAGGCGCCGGATCTGATTGACTCGCTGAGTTGTTCTATCTGACTGAGACTGGATTGAACTTCAGTGAATTTACTGGTGAGGTCCGGATGGTGTTCTCCGGTTCTTGCCCTCAGCAGGGTATGCAATGCGGATCTCTGTTCGGTGTTATTGAGGACTGCTCCGTCTACCAGAGCACGCGCTTTGTCTGCCAACCCGGATTCGATCCCGAGATTTTCCAGTAGCTTAAACGTCTCTGCACTCGCTTTACTTTTGGAATAGTCGAGGGTGAGTCCACAGGCGCTAATTGTTCGCGTGGTGGCTCTTTCATGTTCCGACTCAAAAAACTTTTTGATCGAACAGTCACTCATCGAGTGGGCGTGGGTTTGGAGTGTTTGCCATGCTTGGGATAATCGAATAGACATAATATTATATTATTGAAGGAGATGGATTGTAGTAATGGCGACCGGACTTTATTGTTAGCATAAAGTTAATCAGTTGTTCGTAGTCCAGCTTATCGTCAGCGAGGTCCAGTTCGGAAGCATTGACGATTAACAATGGAGCCTCGTTGTAGTAGTGGAAAAATTCAGTGTATGCATCGACCAGACGGGATAAGTATGCCTTGTCGATCAGCTGTTCAGACTTGATGGCACGATGTTGTATTCGGCTGTGCAAGACGGAGACAGGCGCCTGGAGATAAATGACCAGGTCCGGCGTTGGTGCGTCGATTGCAAGATGTGTGTTGATGTTGTTGTAGAGAGCCATTTCATCAGCATCAAGATTTAGTTCAGCAAATAGCCGGTCTTTCTCAATTAGGAAATTGGCCACGGTAACGGGTTCGAACATATCCCCCTGGCGCATGCTTTGAAGTTTTCGCGCACGTTCAAACAGGAAGAATAGTTGAGTGGGTAGCGCGGACTGCTCTCTACCCTGATAAAAGCGCTCAAGAAATGGATTTATTTCAGGTGTTTCGAGCAATGTTTCGTAATTAAAGGATTCAGCCAGTTTTTTGGTAAACGCGGTTTTGCCCACACCAATTGGACCTTCGATTGCAATGTAACGAGGGAAATTTTTGGCAGTCGTATCGAAAATGAGGCTCGCTTCCATCAGTCTGCGGTTGTCGGTTTCCAGGGTTCCGTGTGTAGCAGTGATTGTACTCATGGAGCGCTTACGAATTGAACTGTTTTCTGCCCGTTTTCAGGGATTTGTACCCGGGCGCTTCCGGCGGCGTCTGCGGGGTCTGGTCTGCTCACCAGCTGACTCATTGGGAGAACCTCTGTGATTATGTGGCTGGACTTCTAGCGGGTTATCGATTTGGTACTGGGTCCAAAACTCTCCCAACCCGTCAAGTGCTTCCCCGGATCGCTCCCGTAGCAACAGAAAATCATATGCAGCCCTAAAGCGCTTATGTCTTGCCACCGAGATTGCCTTTTTCCCGGTTTTGTTAGGCAATCGGAATTGTAAAAACCAGATATCCCGCATTGGCCCTGAGAAACGTTTTGGGATTGACGTGAACAGTTGTTGCTTGGCGACGACATTATTGGCTGCTTCAACGCCGGCATCAAAAATGGTTAAGCCCTCGTCATCTATGAGACGTTGTCTCTCGATAAGGAAAGGTGCCCATAGCAGTGCTGCGAATATAAAAGCAGGTGTGACTGGCTTGCCGTCACCAATCCTTGTGTCGGTACTTTCGAGAGCAAGCTCGATTAAATTTCGACTGTAGTGTTCACCCAGCAAATTGTGGGTATCGGGAAACAGCCAGCGAAAAGTGTCTTCTGCAATAAGGCAGGCAAAAGATTTTTTGCCATATCCCGACATAAAGAGCTTAAGTACTTCCTCAAACAGTCGGGCAGGCGGTATGTCCTGCAGGAGATAGCCAAGTTCAATAATTGCTTGACGGCTGTGTTCTTCGATATCGAATTCGAGTTTTGCCTGAAAGCGAAGCGCGCGTAACATCCTTACGGGATCTTCCCTGTACCTGTCCTGTGGGTCACCTATCAAGCGAATAAGACGTTGTTCGATGTCTTTCATGCCCTCTAGTGGATCCAGGATCTCCTGATTATCCGGGTCATAGTAGAGTGCGTTGATGGTGAAATCCCGGCGTTTGGCGTCATCACTAAAATTGCCATAGCGATTATCCGATAGAATCATACCGCCTTCGCTGATGTGTGAACTGTCATATGTTTCGTGGGTTTCTTCCGGATGTTCAGCTCTAAATGTGGCAACTTCCACAATTTCCCTGCCAAACCTGACATGGACAATCATAAATCTTCTGCCAACCATGCGTGAATTTCGAAATAGCTCCCTGACTTCTTCTGGATGTGCATTGGTAGACACATCGAAGTCCTTGGGGTCTCTGCCTAGTAAAAGATCCCGTACGCAACCACCTACAAGATAAGCCTCATAGCCGGATTCATGTAGTCGCTTAACGACCTTGCGAGCGTTCAGGTTTATCAGTTCCGCTTCTAGTGAAAACTTTGCTGCGTCGGACATTCGGTTTCGATTCTGTCTTTTTAGGTTTATTTTTTGTGTGACTTGCATGGGCTATGGAAACACGCAAACAGAGCACCCAGAAGCTTACATGGTAACAGACTACTGGAGCGGTGAGTATTGCTGCCATTAGGTGGGAATTGCGGGAGCAATGTTGTTGAATCAGGTTGGATTGACATTATTTTACGCAAAAGTGTTTTGCGTAAAAGCGGCGGACAAATCTAATTTTTGCCAATAAAAAAGGGAAAAGTAAACTTTTCCCTTTTAGCGAGCCAGTTCTATTTTTATTATTATTATGTTTCTTATTCTTATTATTTGATGCTTATTGTTTTTATTGCATCTTTTATTATTTTTCTATTGTTTTTCCCCAGTCACATTACTGTGCTGAGTTAGGAATATACAATGCAGTTTCTATGCCAATATAAAAAACCTATAAAAATCAATGGGGTGTGGCAGCCGCTGTTTTCTCTGTGATCGAAGTGTAACCAAAGGTTACGTTAATGTGTGCGAAAGGTAACGAAGACTGTGTGAGGTAACACTTTTGTTGACCGGTTAAAGGCTATATTTTCCTGGATCGTTCTCTTGGGAGATTGAGTTTTTGTCGTCGTTGCCATAGAGACTTCCGGCTGATGCCAAGTCGTTGCGCAAGTTCTGTTTCGGTCATGGTGTCCTGGTTCTCGATAACAAACTTCTGGAAATAGTCTTCAAGGGATAAATTGTCATCAATATCAGGAGCTGATTTTTCGTCATCATTGTTCAGGATGGTTGTCACCGCCACAAGCCCTTGTTCCTGGGTGGATTCAGAGTCAACTGATAGCAAGTCTGGCGAGATCATCCCATCCTCACAAAGAATCACGGCGCGTTCAATAGCATTCTCCAGTTCCCTGATATTGCCGGGCCAGCGGTAGGTTCGGATGACTTCTTTGGCGGCCCCAGAGAAGGTTAAACAGGGTTTCCCAAGCTGTTTACAGTTAACCTCCAGGAAATGATTTGCCAGCACTTGAATATCGTCACACCGCTCACGAAGGGGGGGTAAAGTTAGCTTGACGACATTCAGGCGGTAATAAAGGTCTTCGCGGAAGCCACCCCGCTGGGTAAGTTCCTTTAGGTTTCGGTGGGTCGCCGCTATCAGCCTTACGGATACTTTTTTTGTTGCCACGGATCCGATTCGCCTGACTTCACCTTCCTGTAAGACGCGTAATAGTCGAGCCTGGGCTTCCAGGGGTAATTCACCTATTTCGTCGAGGAAAAGCGTGCCACCGTCGGCGGCTTCGATCAAGCCAACCCGGGCATTCGTCGCGCCGGTGAAGGCGCCTTTCTCATGACCGAATAGTTCCGACTCGATTAGTGTGTCCGGAATCGCGGCACAGTTCAGCGATATCATGTTATTACCTGACTGCTGGCTGGCTTTGTGAATTGCTTTGGCGACAAGTTCTTTACCTGTACCAGACTCGCCCTGAATTAGCACATTGGTGCCTGTCGGTGCGACTTTGTGAATTCGGCCCATTAGGGTGACGATGGCATCGCAGGATCCGAGCATGCCTTCTATTGGCGGAGGGTTTGATTTTTTTGCGATGAGCCCAGTGATGGTGGCGAGCAGGTCCTGAAAGTCGAAGGGTTTTGCAATATAGTCGGCGGCACCCAGTTTCATTGCTTCCACTGCTGAGGAAACGCTGGCATAACTGGTCATAACCAGGACCGGTACTTCTTGTGATTCTTTAATGATGCCAGTGCCAGTTGGACCGGGCAGACGTAAATCAGTAATGATCAATGAAAAATCCTGCAAATTAAATTGCAAGGCTTCTGCCAGTGAACCAGCTTCTTTGATTTCGAAAGATTGTTTTTCCAGAAACTTCTTGAGTGAAGTGCGTATAACGATTTCATCTTCAACGATGAGGATTTTCTGTTTGCTCATACTTTCTATTCGGGCATCTGGAGAATAACTTTTCAGGTTTATTGACAGGTCTTTTAAAAGTAACGCTAACGTTCATATCAAACATTTTTTGTTAATTTCAAATGTGGCCCATACAATTCTGGTCCGGTTTTCTCTGAAGGTGCCCTAACTCTTAGTTCGTATTAGCGCGTGGTTTACATTAGCTTATTTTTATTTTGGCTTTTAGCTTGTTGCCAAATGAAAACGTTGTGCAGTTTAGTTTAATCAACAATATGCGCACTAAACAACGTTCAATGGCCGAAGTCAACTCCATTTAAGCTGCTGGTTTGCATTCGGCTAAGTCCAATCAATCTGGATTACTCTGGCAAATTTTCCTGCCTGTCAAAGTATGGCAGAGTGATAGTAATGCATGTACCAGTGCCGATAGAAGCTGGTGCGGCGCTAATTGCACCGTGATGTTCCTGCACAATAGAGCTTACAATTGCGAGGCCAAGCCCTGTTCCCTTGCCAGGATCTTTGGTCGTGAAAAAGGGTTCAAAGACCTGCCCAATCTTTTCGAAGGGAATACCATGACCCTGGTCGGTAATGGTTATCATCAGTGAATCTTCCTTGACCAGGGCGTCAATATCGATCACTCCGCCCGGATCAGAAGCATCTCTGGCATTGTTAAAAATGTTAACAAAGACCTGGCACAGTCGCTGTGCATTCCCAAGTACGTACCAGTCTTGCTGCAGGTTGTTTCTGAACACTATGTTGTCATTATCCGGATTCAGGGAAAGTAGACTGAGCGCCTCGCCGACACATTGTTGGATGTCAACGGGTACATATGGCTGTAAGGAGTCTGCTCTTCCCCCATAGGAGAAATTGATCAGTGATTGGAGGATTTCATTGACCCGACCTGTCTGTTCCAAAATCTGGTCGGACAAGTGATGGAATTCTTCTTGCTCGGATTCATATTTCATGTCCTGCGCAAGACATGCGATGCCGGTTATGGGATTGCCTATTTCATGGGCGATTCCGGCGGATAACTGGCCTATGGATGCGAGCCTTTCGTTGTGCAAAAGTTGTTCTTCAAGTATATGCTCGTCGGTCATATCTTCTATCACAATGACAACGTCCCCCTCCGAGGTAGGCACATTGTCGATTGATGCCTTGTGCAGGTTTAGGAGCAAATTGGTCCCATTGCTTGATACCGGTGCTCTTAGTTTGTGGGTGTCTGCTCCCTCTGCAAATCCGTCTAATAACAAAAACCAGTCATTCGGTAGCGAACTTAAGGTTGAGCCAATAATTTTTTCAGCACTAATTTTTGTCAGTCCTTCCATCGCTGCATTCCATATTAAGACATTCTGGTTTTCCGCAATTGCGCAAACGGCGGTAGGTAGTTCCTGAAGAATGCGGCGGTGGTGTCGCCGCAATGCATCAAGTTCTGCAGCCATACCGGTGAGTTGGGACTGGTAGACCTCCAGCCTAGACTCGATTGAATAAATAGTTTCGGAACTGGTGAAATCTGTATTTGATTGAAAGGGTACAAATCGATTAATAATGCTGTGGGCAATTGTTTGCCCAAGCGTTGTGGAAAGATTTGATTCCATCTGGTCACGTATCAACTGTAACGCGTGGGGTCGTTGTTCATCGAGATCCAATTTAAGCTCAGCAAGGGCAAACAGTATTTCGCGATTGGCTGTGTTCTCACCCAGGATAGTTTGCAAGCCGGTTTCGATATCATCAACCGATTGTGCAATAAGTGTCCCCTGCAGCGGCCGATAGAAGGAATCTGACAGACAGTCGTTTGCCGCCCTGAGTTCTTCATTGGATGTTTCATAGAGCAGTGAGAAAATAATAAAACCAAGAGTATTGACACCCAAAGAAGCCATCGCCGCAATATGCCAGGCACTTTCTTTTAGTTCATAGAGCCCAGGCACAGGCAATTCGCCGAGATGACCGGTTGCAGAGGGTGTGACAAAGCTTGAGTAAAAAATGTCACTTAATAGAGGATAAAAGAGCGTCGCAAACCAGATGAGGTAACCAAGCAAAAGCCCCGCAAGTAAGCCTGCCTTGTTTGCGCCGCGCCAGTAGAATGCGCCGAATAGACCTGGCAAAAACTGCAGGACTGCAACAAAAGCCACGATGCCAAGACTCGTCAGGTTCTGCCCCTCAGCCAGTAATTTGTACATCCCGTATGAAAGAAAAATGATACCGGCAACAAAAACCCGGCGAGTGTAAAAAAGTATGGAAAATACATTAACCCCGGGCTTTGGTGTATAGAGCGGTAGGAAAACGTGATTAAGTATCATCGTTGAAAGTGCCAGGGTTGTGACGATCAAGATACCGCTGGCCGCGGCCAGACCTACTACAAAAGCGAGAATAGTCACCCCGCGACTTTCTGCGGTGAGTCCAAGTCCAATTACATGAAACTCTGCAGGTGTTTGTGCATCAAGGTATATTGACGCCCATAAAATAGGTGGAATGCATGCACTGAAACAAAGCATGTAAATAGGGAAACCCCACCGAGAGTCATTAAGCAGGTTGTCATCTTCGTTTTCGGTGATAAGAATATGATAAACATGAGGCATTGCGACAGCCGCGGCAAAGAAAAGTAACAACAGCGTTCGTGAAGGGCCAGTTGCCAAAGCGGTATCAAGTTTTTGGATGGCAACATTTTGAATTAGCCAGGCATTCATATTGCCAATCCCCCCAAACACATCATTGACCGCATAGAATGCGATAGCGATTAAGGCTACCAGTTTGATAATGGATTCAAGTCCCATAGCCACTACCAGACCCTGGTGCTTGTCCCGAGTAGAGAGATGAATTGCACCGAACAATATTGCAAACAGGGTCATGGTGCTGCAAAAGATGATTGCAAGTACATCTTCACTAAAGTCCTGATTGAGTAGATGAACTGTGATTACCACCGCATGTATCTGCAAGGCAATAAGGGGCAACAATCCAATCAGCATCAGCAGGCTAACCACGCCTCCAACCCAGGGAGCGGGATAACGAAATGCAAACACATCAGCCAGTGAGCCGAGTTTGTGGGTTAGTGCTATTCTGCAAATGGGTGCTAACAGTATTGGAGCGGCGACAAATGCTGCGCTGGCACCAAGGAAATAAAGTATATAGCTGGACCCGTATTGGACGGCGAGCCCTAATGAGCCGTTGAAACAAATTGTCCCTGCAAAGACCCCCAGGGCCAATACCCGGGTAAGTCGATGATGGGTTAGGGCTCTGGGTAGCCAACCTAACTCGGTAGCGTAGGCCGAGCCAAATAGTACGGTAAGGTATATCAGGCCGATCGAAAAAAGTTGAGTTATCGAGAAAGTCATCTTAGCGACGTGGCGGCTTTTTATTTGACCTAAGGGTCCAGGCAACAATGGCGAGGCAAAGAAAACCAATCGCATAGTAACCATACCAGCCAGAGATATGTTGGCCTTCGTGCCAGCTGGGTACCTGGGGGTTAAAGACAAAAAAGCCCAAAATAATAAAAACGATAGCTCGCTCGATTAGCATGGTAAATCCAAACACCCCTGCAAGTTGACTAGTAGTCTTTCAAGATCCATTGTAAACCATTATTTTCATATATAGCTTAAGTTAAAGTGTTGCTTGCGGACACAGAGGGTCTGGCTGGCGTGCCGGCTTAAAAGGACAATTGATGCGCACTTACGATATTAAAAACAATCTTGATCGTTGCCTTGGAATTTTTGGTGCTATGGGTTTTGACATCCGGGGCAAGGGAATTTCTCCCAGGCGATTGCCGGACTGGACTCGTCCACAAGTACCTGCGTTGATGGATGTCATGCTTCGTATGCCATCCGGGGTGCGTATAGTGTTTGACACAGATGCAACTATTGTTCGGTTAACAGCATTAAGCACGACGATGGTGGTAGGCGAAGCTGCGGTCAAGCCGGTTGTTTGCGATTTCGAGACTTCTGGCAGTCTTCATAGCAGCCAATCCCGGGCGGGGAATGTCATTTTATTGGATCCGATGGATCAGACCCGGTTTGAATTTAAGGCAGGGGTTGAAAGCAGCTTTGAGTTCACGGGGCTTCCTGCCGGGGAAAAGACCTGCCAATTGTGGTTGCCGCAGAATGCTTACATCGAGCTAAGAGAACTTTCGGTTAATGAGGGTGCAACGCTCACATTAGCCCCAAAAGACAGCCGACCTAAATGGATTCACTACGGTAGTTCAATCAGCCACTGTTTTGAAGCTGATCAGCCTGCGCTAATTTGGCCGGCGGTAGCCGCGCGAATATCCGGCGTATGCATGCAAAATCTCGGATTTGCCGGGGAGTGCCATTTAGATCAGTTTATTGCCAGGGTGATCAGGGATTCTGATGCCAATCTGATCAGTTTGAAGATTGGGATCAATATTGTAAATCGGGATTCCATGGGTGAGCGCGTGTTTACTTCGAGCTTGCATGGGTTTTTGGATACGATCCGTGAGTTAAAAAAATCAACACCAATATTACTCATCTCGCCTATTTTTTGTCCCAGCGCGGAAGATAATCCGGGTCCGACGATCGCGGGTTCCGATGGAAAGTTCAGGACAATCCCGGGTCATGAAGAGGTTCGTGGAGATTGTCTGACATTAAACCGAATACGTGAAGTTATTCAGGCTGTGATTGAGAGTAGAGCGGATGAAAACCTGATGTATCTCGATGGACGGGAATTATTCGGAGAAGCTGATCGTGAAGATTTACCCGATGATTTGCACCCCAGCGCAGCAGGCTATATCCGAATGGGGAAGCGATTTGCCAGTGCCTATTTAACGGATGCTGTTACCGGATTGAATTGATGGTCTAGTCTGCCCAGACCACAGATTTAAGCGGGATCCTGGGCAGGGACCAATTAGCGGTTGCTTGTTCGAGGAGGCTTTCTACATTCTCGGTATCAGATATATTTGTTTGACCCAACGTCGTCAAAGCTGCGTGCAACAGCTTTATTGGATTGACTGTCGACAGCGGGGTTGCATGGGCTTGCTTGCTTAGTTTCTGGTGATC
>Ga0206123_10002557_pt1 | contig 15778 bp, 10 predicted proteins | sample Helgoland_Spring_2_FD_160086 | JGI IMG/M metagenome (GOLD analysis project Ga0206123, IMG submission 160086) | Pelagic subsurface seawater microbial communities from Kabeltonne, Helgoland, North Sea - Helgoland_Spring_Bloom_20160316_1 | ecosystem: Environmental > Aquatic > Marine > Epipelagic ...
CCATGGCCCCATACAGCATCGTTAGAAACCCGGGTGCAATATCTTCCTGTATATAGAGGATTCGTAGTGCTGAGCAACGTTGCCCCGCAGACTGGAACGCTGACCAGATGGTCTCCCGCACAGCCTGTTCCGGTAGCGCGGTTGAATCGACGATGGCAGCATTGATGCCGCCGGTTTCCGCGATCAAGGGAGCATTGGGTACCAGATCTTCTGCCATTGCCAGATTAATGGCCTGGGCAGTTCGGGTTGAACCCGTGAAAATAACAGCCGCAGTTTTTGGATGACGAACCAGGGCATCACCGGTTTCTGCGCCGGTGCCCGGTAGAAACTGCAATGATGCCAGGGGTATACCCGCATGATGAAACAGGCTCACCACCTTTCCAGCAATTAACGGTGTCGCTTCCGCCGACTTGGCGAGAACGCCATTACCGGCAGCGAGCGCCGCTGCAATCTGCCCGGTGAAAATCGCCAGTGGAAAGTTCCAGGGTGATATACAGGTGACGATCCCCAGTGGCTTGGCCGCGGCGAGAATCTCCGCTTGATTGGCATAGTAACGTAAAAAATCTACCGCTTCTCTCACCTCGGCAACCGCATCGGCTTGTGTCTTGCCTGCCTCGCGTGCCAACAAGGCAAACAGTTCACCAAATTCGGCTTCAAAAAGATCAGCGGTGCGTTGCAAATAACGTGCTCGCTCCCGGGTACTGGTATTCTCCCAGGTCTGCGCTGAGGCAGCGGCATTGTTGGCATCTTCGGCGATTGCAAATATCGCGCTCCCAACAATATCGTCGGGGTTTGCTGGATTACTCAGGAGCAGCGGTTCGGTTCCGACATATTTGCCCACCATCAGCGGACTGGCATTCCAGCTTGTCGCATGAAAGGGTCCCCGCGCTGACTCAATTTCCTCTTCTGCGGTGCTGCTGCTTAAATCCCAGCCCCGGGCAGCCTGCCGACCTGGGGCAAAAAGTCCTGTTGGGGATATTAGTCCCCGGGTTCGGCGACTACCCAGCAGCGCGATGCGTTCCATGGGATCTGCCGCCAGCTTTCGGGAGGGTAAACGGCGATCATTAATCTGGTTGACAAAAGAAGAATTGGCGCCATTTTCAAGTAGTCTGCGGACCAGGTACGCCAGCAAGTCCTTATGAGGGCCGACAGGTGCATATATCCGACAACTCACCTTTTCGTGATGCAGTAGATGATTGTGCAGGGTTTCACCCATTCCGTGCAGGCGCTGAAATTCATAAGCCTGGCCATCTTGCGCTAACTCGAGGATAGCCGCTGCGGTCTGGGCATTGTGGGTTGCAAACTGTGGATAAATTCTGTCGGTCATCGCCAGCAGTTTTTTTGCACAGCAAATATAAGAGACGTCTGTTGCTACCCGACGAGTAAATACAGGGTAGTCGTAGATACCCTCAACCTGGGCGTGCTTGATTTCACTGTCCCAGTAAGCACCTTTAACAAGTCGCACCATCACCTTTCTATCAAGGTCCGTCGCCAGTGTATATAGCCAATCAATGACCGCTGCCGCGCGTTTGCCATAGGCTTGAATCACAACGCCGAATCCATCCCAGCCGGTGAGTCTTTCATCGCTGAGCGTTTCTCGCAAAATGGACAAGGAGGGCTCCAGTCGATTCGCCTCTTCAGCATCAACATTAAGTCCCATGCCGTGCTCCTTTGCCAACAATGCAAGTTCAGTCAGCCGAGGAACCAGCTCCTGTCTCATCCGATCTGCTTTTGCATATTCGAATCTAGGATGTAATGCAGACAGTTTCACAGAAATGCCAGGGCGTTCGGTAATCGGACCACCCTTCCCCGACTTGCCGATAACCTTGATCGCATTGGCATAGGCTGCGAAGTAGGCATCTGCATCGGCCATGGTCAGAGCGCTTTCACCGAGCATGTCATAAGAGTAACGAAAGCCTTGCCGAATTTCGGCGCGGCCGCGCTTGATCGCCTGCTCAATGGTCTGCCCCAGCACAAACTGGTTACCCATTTCCTGCATGGCGCGCTTCACAGCAATTCTGACCACGGGTTCACCCAGACGTTTTACCGTCCGGTTCAGCAGACCCGCGACACTTGATGTGTTGTCATCATCAAGCACTCGCCCCGTCAGCATTAAAGCAAAGGTTGAGGCGTTAACCAGGGCAGAGTTGGAGTGACCAAAGTGATCATTCCAGTTGTAGGGTGTGATCTTGTCGTCGATCAGCGCGTCGATCGTGGCTGCATCTGGCACCCTGAGGAGCGCCTCTGCCAGGCACATTAGTGCAATCCCCTCGTTGGTCGACAACCCGTATTCGGCGAGAAATTGGTCCATTAGACCTGGTTGTCCAGAATCGCGGATAAAGTCTATCAATGTGACAGCGCGATCCTGGATACTCAGTCTTTGTTCAGGCGACAGCCCGGCTTCTTCAATCAGTTGTTCGATTAATGCGACTTCATCTGCCAGATGGGCTGCGTTTATTGCCGCTTCATGGTTAGCGAGATGGCTAGCGAGGTTCGAGTCCTGTTTGGTGATAGGCGTATTGGTCATATCCTTGTCCCTGGTGCCAACTTTTGTTGGCCGGGTCACTTGATCGGTGGTGCAAATTACGCACCTTTACCTGCCAATGTGACCGTCTTGTCATGTTCGGCGATGAAATCAATCACGCCGTCGTATCGCTCAGTAATACTCGCCTGCGGTTTTGCCGTCAACAGGCTCACAACAATGGTGGCGATGAATGCCAGGATAAAGCCAGGTACAATTTCGTAGAGGGTGCCGGTAAGGCTCATGCCGTTGATCTGCACCGGTGCATAGATCCAGAATAGAACGGTGACCGCGCCCGTTATCATTCCGGCCAGAGCGCCGTTGCGGGTCATTCGGCGCCAATAAAGACTGAGCAGAATGATCGGCCCGAAGGCAGCACCAAAACCAGCCCAGGCGTTGCTCACAAGAGAGAGAATCGAACTAGAGCGATCAAACGCAAGGGCAATTGCAACCAGGGATACGCCGAGTACAGAGAGTCGCCCCACCAGCACCAGTTCACTCTGGCTTGCGGATCTATGGACAAAAGATTTGTAAAAATCTTCGGTCAGGGAACTCGAGGACACCAACAGTTGTGATGAAATGGTGCTCATAATCGCGGCCAGGATAGCAGCCAGCAGAAAGCCGGTAATAAAGGGATGGAACAGCACCTGGGACAGATAGATAAATATGGTCTCGGAATCATCCAGAGTGCCACCCTTTGCGGTGACATAAGCAAGACCAACAATACCTGTCGCCACCGCGCCGAGTACTGTGATCAACATCCAACTCATGCCGATGTAACGTGCCTTTTTGATGTCTGCAAGGGTTCGGATCGCCATAAACCGGACGATAATATGGGGTTGGCCGAAGTAGCCAAGCCCCCATGACAGGCTCGAGATTAGACCCAGAGCAGTGATGCCCTTGAACCAACTCAGCAGGTCCGGGTTTAGCGATGTCAGGGTAGTCGTTACTGCGCTATAGCCACCCAGGTCAAGAAAAGCGACGCTGGGTACCAGCACCAGGGCAACAAACATGATGCAACCCTGGACAAAGTCGGTGATGCTGACCGCCAGGAAGCCGCCGAACAAAGTGTAGGCAACCACAACCCCGGCTGTGATAAACAGGCCGATTTCATAGTCGAGCCCAAATGAGGCCTCAAACAGTTTGCCGCCCGCGACAACACCTGACGATGTGTAGAGGGTGAAAAATACGATGATCACAACCGAAGACAGCACGCGCAATGATCGTGATGTATCGAGAAACCGCTTTTCGAAATAGTCGGGAATGGTAATCGCATCATCGGCCATTTCCGTGTAGACCCGCAATCGGGGTGCCACTAGTAGATAATTAAGGAATGCCCCCACCATCAGGCCAACGGCAATCCATGCGGAACTGAAGCCGGTCAAATATATGGCGCCGGGCAATCCCATCAGCATCCAGCCGCTCATATCTGATGCGCCTGCGGACAGGGCTCCAACCGCCGGGTGCAGTTTTCGGCCACCCAGCATATATTCAGAGACATCACTGGTCGCATTTCGATAGCCGTAATAACCGATGGCCATCATCAATAGGAAATACGCCGAGAGTGATACTAGTGTTGCATCATGCATAAAAAATCCTGACCTTTCGGTCATAGGGGAGTATTCAGGGAATTATCTAAGCCCGGATCTGTCCGGTACCCGCAACGCGGTATTTGAAACTCGTCAACTGCTCGAGACCAACGGGTCCCCGGGCATGCATCTTCCCTGTCGCAATACCTATCTCGGCACCCATGCCAAATTCACCGCCATCTGAAAACTGGGTTGAGGTATTGTGCATCACAACCGCAGAATCAATTTCCTGTAAAAATCGTTCTGCGGCATCAGAGTTTTCGGTGATGATGGCGTCAGTGTGCCTGGAGGAATGCAGATCAACGAAGCTGAGTCCCGCCGCCAGATCTTCGACGGTCTTAACCGAAAGAATGGCGTCAAGATATTCGGTATCCCAGTCAAGTTCCGTTGCGGCCGTAATGGCCGGGTCACATCTCTGGGCAAATTCATCACCGCGGATCTCACAGCCTTCAAGTGCAGCAACCAGCCGCGGTAAAAATTGAGGTGCAATCAGAGCATCAACAACCAGGCTCTCTGTTGCGCCGCAAACGCCAGTGCGACGCATCTTTGCGTTCTTGACGATCGCAACAGCCTTGTCGAGATCAGCATCGCTGTGAACATAGGTGTGACAGTTACCATCAAGATGAAGCAGCGTGGGAACCCGCGCCTCGTCTCTGACCAGTTCAACAAGTCCCCTGCCACCCCGGGGGATCGCAAGGTCCACGTATTCGGTGCAACGTAACAAGGCACCGACCGCAGCTCGATCAACCGTATCCACAAGTTGGACACAATGTTCGGGTAGACCTGCAGCTTTCAGCCCCTCGACCAGGCAGGCGACAATAATTCGAGTCGACCGCAAGCTTTCGGAACCACCCCGTAAAATCACGGCATTACCTGATTTAAGACACAGGGCACCTGCATCAGCACCCACATTCGGGCGTGACTCATATATCATCGCAATAACGCCCAGGGGACAGGCAACACGCTGGATCACAAGCCCATTGGGACGATCAAACTGCGCCAACTGTCGACCGACTGGATCTGGCAAGGCAGCGATGGTTTCCAGTGCAATCGCCATCGCCTCAACTCTTTCATCGTTTAACAGCAAGCGATCAATGAAGGACGCAGCCTTGCCGCTTGCTTGAACGGAACTTACATCTTCTGCGTTTGCAGCCAGCAAGCTGGGCTTATCTGCTCTCAGTGCTTCAGCCGCAATCGTCAGCGCCTTGTTTTTTTGAGCGGTGGTCGCGCTGGCTAGCGTTTTAGCTGCCGCTCGAGCGTTCTGACCAAGACCGTTAATATAGTCTTGCGCATTTTTATCGGGATGAATTGCATTCATAGACATGTACCTGATGGATTCGGTGCCGTGGGGCCAGGGTTGTTGAGCTTAATAAACAGGGATATTAATCCCGAGCGTCAACGTAATTCAATCGCCCGATTGTAGGCAGCGACGATTGTCGAGTTCAACAGTTCTGTCAATTGATTGTCGTTGTTAAGCGCCTTGAGGCCAGCTTCAGTTGTGCCAGCCTTGCTTGTCACTGAATTACGTAGTTCATCCATACTCTGGTCTGACTGCAGCGCCATTTCAATAGAACCTGCGAGGGTATTAAGCACCAGTTCACGGGAGTCTTGTGCGCTGAAGCCTAGCTCCTGGGCAGCATTCATCCAACAACGGGCTATTTCAAAGGCATAACCAGGGCCGCTGCCAGCAACGGCAGTCACCTTGTCAATTTCATCTTCACTATCGACCAAAAGCGTGTAACCAGCGGCATCAGTTAATGCCTTGACAGCTTCAGTGTGGGCCCCGGTGCAATGTGCATTGACATAGAGAGCGCTGACACCGCGGCCGATTTGAGCGGGCAAATTAGGCATGATGCGGACAATAGGCTGCGGACCGATAAGTTTCTCGATAGAAGCCACGGAATAGCCTGCCGCAATCGATACCACACAGCCATCTTGGGCAACATAGTCCCTGTATGCGGGTAGTACCACTTCGATCAGCTGAGGTTTGATGGCAATCACAATGATGTCGAATTTTTTGCCTTCAAGACCTTCAATAGATTGTTTAAGTGTCACGTTCGCCGGTGCAACTTCCAGTGCAGGGTCTACAATTGTTATTTCATGCTGCGTTTTGGCTGTCCATCGGTTCAGTAGTGAGCCGCCCATTTTTCCGCAGCCGATCATCAGTAAAGACAAGTTATACCTCTTATTTTGGCAGGAGCTATTTGTGCTCCTGCTTGAAATTGAAACAATTAATAATTCAACTTATAAAACATTACAATATTGTTAGATTGCAAAATATTAGCTGTTTTTAGGTTGATAATTGCGATATCAAGCCGATGAGTATATAATTTTGCGCTCAAAATGTCCATGTTCGGAATACAACACTAGCAATCAAACAGATTCTGACGACATTTCCTGGGCGCAGTTTCTGGATGGTAACGCCGCCATTCATCAATCATCTGCACCTGGATCAACGCAATAACATTTAGATGCCTGATCACTTATTCTTTATTTACCCAGAGGTTTTACATGTTTAATTTTGACGTCCGGAACCCGGAAACGTCGACCCGAAACAAACAACGCATTGTGATTAAAGTTGGCTCCAGCTTATTAGCCAGCAGTGATCATCTTACCCCCCGCTACGCTTTTATGCATGGACTCCTAAAAGATGTTGCCGACCTGCAAAATCAGGGTTACGAAGTGGTCTTGACCTCCTCCGGTTCTGTAGCCCTGGGGCTAAATTCAATTAATGCGTCTCTTGGGGACGCTTCTGTCCAGGACAAACAGGCCGCCGCTGCCTGTGGTCAGCCGATATTGATGCACGCCTATCGACAAGTTGCTCTGGAGTGCGGATTCGACATTGCCCAGGTTCTCGTGACCCTGGATGACCTCGAAGATCGCAAACGATTCCTGAATACCAAAAATACGATTCACCGTCTGGTCGAACGAGGCGTGATGCCTATTGTCAACGAAAATGACACAGTCACGGTTGAAGAATTACGGGTTGGCGACAATGATCGCCTGGCAGCGAAAGTTGCGCAGATGATCCAGGCTGACTATCTGTTTATCCTGACCTGTGTTGACGGGGTCTATGACCGTGACCCTGCTGAGACAGGAGCGGTATTGGTAGAGACCATTAATGATGTCAGTGACTATATGAAGGCAACCAGTGGCACCAGCGCAATGGGCAGTGGAGGAATGTTTACCAAGTTGCAGGCAGCCAATATGGCGCAAAATGCGGGTTGTACAACACTGATTGCCCGTGGCGAGATGGAAGCACCGATATCTGCACTGATCCGGGGAGAGCGCCGACACACTCGCTGTATTGCCCAGACCTCACCGTCGTCATTCTGGGCAATATGGCTCACAGATCGCCTGCAGATGGCGGGTGGACTGGAATTGCGCCAATCGGCAGCAGATGCCCTGCGCGGTGGTACGGAAGGCGTGTCTTGTCACGACGTTGTATCAACTTACGGTGACTTTCACCGCGCTGATGTGCTGCATATCTATGATGAGAAAGGCGTTGAAGTCGCCCGTGGCATGTGCAACTTCTCATCAGATGAGACTGCGCTGATTGCGGCACGACCGGACGAACCGGTAGAAGACTTACTGGGTTATAAAGCCTCGGCAAGACTAATTAATTCCAACAATCTGGTTGTCCTGGAAGAACACCACCTGACCTGGGCAGAGCCTGACGACCCCAAAACATTGCCCTTTGCGGCCGGGTAGAAAGCACAAGGCTCAGGCGTCTGGATATTGTTCCAGCGCCACCTGCCCCAGATATCCTCGAATATCAGTTGGCGCATGGGGCTGCATAAATGGTCCGGCGCGTACATCCCGATAAAGCTGGGACAATGGGTGTGAACTCATAAATCCAGCACCACCGACCAGGTCCATGGCTCGGTCAACTATATTGATGGCGCCACGGTTAACCACCCATTTGGCGGTCTGGTAACCTTTCATTAACTGGTGAGCCTGTTCAATGGTTGGTGGGGTTTGCAGAGCTTGTGCAAGCCACTCATCAACATCAGTACCGGCTCGTTGCAAAATACTCCGGCAGGTTGCCAGCTCAATTTCCATCTCGCCCACCATTTGCTGCACCCCACTTGAGCGACTCACTGGTTCACCCAGTCGCTTTTGTGTCATTAACGATTTCATGGTGATCTCAACGGCGTGTTCTGCAATGCCAAGAAATGCCGCGACTAATGGCAGATTACCCAGGGTGCGATTAATCAGTAAATTAGTGCTCCAGACACCCCATGGCCCCAACCGCCTGACCCCGCCTTTGCCAACTTCAACATTCTCGAAGCTGACCGACTGGCTACCTGAGCCGCGCATCCCGAGCGAGTCCCAATCACCCTGGGGGATAATTCCCGGGGTGCCAATCGGTAACATGGTAGAGCCAAGGTGGTCTCCGTCTGCATTCCTCATTTTCAGATTCATAGCGAGGTGAGTCGCAATGGGTGACATAGTGACAAACATTTTATGACCGTTGATCTGCCAGCCGTCATCGGTTTCAGTCGCCAGGGTTTGCGGGTGCAGATTGTCGGTACCACGCTCGGTTGCCGTGGCACAGACCAGCATGTCACCGGCAACAATTGCCTTTAATGGAAGTTCAGCCCTTGCGGTAGAATGACCAGCCTGTTTCAAAGCTGCAAAGCCCATGGCCATGCCTCGGCTGACACCCAGGTGCATGTTAATGCCTATGGCAGTTGATCCGTCACCCCTCGCCAGAGTCGCAATCAACAGTAACCAATCATGGATCGAAGTCAGGCCAAAACCACCAAGTTCTTCCGGAACAAACGCGGCTGCGATTTTGGACACTTGCAGGTCAGTAAAATTTTCACGGCACATCTCACCATTGCGATCCGCCGCCTGACTGCGAGACCGAAATTCTGGTATTAATGCTTCTGCTTCCGCACAAACTCTGGTGCCTGCTGGTGTGAGAGGCTTCATCTCGAAACTCATGGGCTATTCCTGAATGTTTTAGTTCTGCTGTTTTATGGCGAGTAATCGTTTTCCGTTTGGGGAATCCAAAAAGATCACTTTTTCACTCAACCATAATAACCTGATTAGATAGCTCCGCTCCATAGCGTATCAAGATGTCAGGCCTAAGCTTCACAACCCTGACGGTGCTGCTGACGATATGAATATGATCGAAATCGAGTTGTAGTGCATGGCTCGAGACAAATTGGGGACTAAAGCATTATCCCGGCACTTCCAGCTCGACAATAGATTGTTGCTCCAGCTTCCAGCGCATCGCCCGATAGATACGCTGGTAACCGGCCGGATGATCAAACAATATAAATTCTTCGACAGGACCCGGTTTCATTTTCCGATAGGAAGACAGACTTAATACCGCCTCTGAGAAACCGTCAGGCTCCCGGGCAGCATTCAAGGCAAAAATATCAGCCTCAGTTTCGTTGGACCGCGTGATCGTATTATTCAGTAGTGTCATCAAAGTGAAAAATACCGACAGGAGCGCGGCAACAACCGGTAACCCTGCGATGTCGCTGACATCTCTCACACCCCACTCCGGGCGAATGACACGACTAAAGGCGAAGCGGATAAAAAAGAATGCCATAATGACAATGCCAGACAGGTAAATGAGCGTCTCGATAATGTGATTTAAGGCATAGTGGCCTATTTCATGGGCCATCACGGCTCGAACGCCTTCCGGGCTGATATTGTTTATCAGGTTGTCATTCAGGCTGATGCGGGTTGTGCCAAACAAACCGCTGACGTTAGCGCTTATGCGGGTGCTCTGTTCAGAGGCATCAAATTGGTAGACCTCCTCTGCCGGCACTCCATTAGCCCGCGCCAGCATGAGAATTTGTTCTTTAAGCTCGCTTTCTGGCAGAGGTTTATATTCGTTAAACAACGGCGCGATAAAAACCGGGGAGACCATGATAATCAGCACCAGAAAAAAAACGCTGGTCACCGAACCCCAAAACGCCCATGAGTCTGGTAGGCGCCTGATAACGACGTAGATCGCAGCGATCAATAATGAGCCGAGCGTAAGCTCCAACATCAAGCCAATACCCTGCTCGACAAACCAACCCATGAAATCCTGATTACTTAAATTGTATTGATGCTCACGAAAAAAGCCTTCATACATATTTAACGGGATAAGCAGAATAAACACGACCAGTGTGTATTGAACAATATAAGCACACTGCTGGAAGTATTTTATCCGAGTATATTTTTCACCCAGATTTCTCATACGAACTGACAGACCGGATTTCATCAAACCCCAGGCGATCAGCAAACCATAGAACAGATTCCATAGAATCAGCCAGGCTTTGCCCTCAAAGTAGGCATCGGATGCTAATCGTTGGTCAGCATCCAATTGAATCATGTATTGCTCCGTAGCCGCAAAAGCTGCCGCTTCGATACCCGTCACACCGTCAGTGGCCAGGCCAGCACAGAGCGCTGTCCCGGAGAAGAGGTAGAGTCCGATACCTGCAATTAAAGCGATTAAACTCAAAGCCTGCTTCGTTCTCAATTCACGATCCCTCAAATCAAAGCCAAGTTCCTGATGGGTGCAACAAACGCAGAGTTTGAAGATAAATGGCGTCGAGTGCCAGTTGTTAAGCTGAATCGATTCTATGGAGCGTTGTGCGACACAAAAAAAGCCATCGCGGCTGGAGCCTGGTTCGCACCGAATTTGATTAACCTGGGGATGCAACATCAAGCTAGTCTCTTAATGTGAGATATTCGTGTTTCCTCAACCTTCTGGTAGCCGAGTGACCCATAGAAAGCTGAAGCCCCGGGTGTATCGGTAAATAGCTGTAATTGGGTAAACCGGACCTTTGCCCAGTTTTCAATCTCCAGCATCAACAGCTTGCCGACACCCTGCCCGCGAACAGCAGATGAGACGAATACGCGACGCACCCTGCCAGTACAGGTCGACTGCCCAAGCGGATCTACATTAACCCCGCCGACGCCAATGCATTTGCCAGATTCAAAAACAGCAAACAAAGCCTCGCCTGGTAGATCAAATCTGTTATTACCCGATTGAAAATCATCAATCAACCGATCAAGAAAACGAAAGCCCTGTTCCCGCGCCTCGGTGGCTAGCTGGTAAATGTCTTCCGGGAGTTTTTCCATTCTGCGGATAATCATCATGTCGCAGATTCAGCTGGCATCAATCTTGGTCACGTCCAAACTGCGTCACTTTCTCTAACAGCTCAACCTGGGAATCTGCAATTGACACCGACGCAGTATCAATCAGAATATTTCTGGTTGCCCATGGTTCATACTCGCGGTTGACAACATCTTCCCAGGGACCATTCACCAGTCCTGCAATGTCAGGTACACGGGCAAGATACCGGCCTTTGTGCTGCGCAACGTCTGAACATACCACTTCAATTTCACAAATAGTGGACCTTGCCTCCTCTGCCACTTGTCTCCAGGCATTTCTGGTGATCTGAATCGGATTCACGGAATCTGCGATCACCGTATGCCCCAATTGCAAGTTGTCTTTGGCAATAGCGTAGGCACTCACGTATCCAGCAACGCCAACCGGGTCCATTCCGGCATGGGTTTTTAATGATTGCTCAATGGAGTCAATCCGGAGATGCACGGCACTCAACCTTTCCGCAAGGAATCTAGACAGTACTGATTTGCCTGCCGAAGGTAATCCACCAAAAACATACAACATAAAATTTCCCGGGTTAAATTCTCATCAAATGTGTAGCTGCCTGACTCATTCTCTTTATTGCTGACGCAAAAGCCTTGGTCACACAGACCAACACAATCTGCGATGGCGCCCCAATAGTTTCGAGCCGAATCAGATCCCGCCGATATTAAAGACCCCGCCCCGTTTTCATAATTGGGGTCACAAAAAATTGGGGTCAGAGTAAAATTTACATAATATTTACATAATTGGGGTCAGGGTAAAATTTACAAAGTATTTATGACATGCCAGCCCAATTTATGATTACCGCTTTCGAAGAAAAACGAAAAACTTTGCCTGACCTTCACCCAGCAAGCATGTTCTGGATGTTCTCAAGTTGTGCCTAAACATCGAATTTACCTGGATCGGCAAAAAATCTTGTTGACAGAAGCCCTCTCTAACCCTGAAAAAATATTCCAAAAGAAAGGTATTTCTCATCGGGCACTAAGCGAACTGTAAATTCTACTCTGACCCCATTTATTTATTTCTCATCGAAGTATCAACAGAAATGTAAATTTTACTCTGACCCCATAAATTTTGACCCCATAAATTTGTTACCCCCAATATTCTCTGGCTTGTTTGGTAAGTTCTTCGCGAAAATCGGGGTGTGCAATCTTTATTAGTTCTTCAGCTCGTTGGCGGTGGTTTTTGTCTAACAGGCGTGCGATGCCGTATTCGGTGATTACCGTGTCGGCTAAATAACGTGGGATTGTGATTAGCGTACCCGCTTCATGTTTTGCGACAATTTTTGAGACTGCCCCGCCTAACGCGGTTGAGCGCAACATAATCACAGCACGGCCATCCGGACAAAAAGTGGCACCCATGTGGTTGTCGGGTTGACCACCGGTACCGTTGACCATCATGCCGCCGTAGCGATCTTCGCTCGCGATCTGGCCAACCAGGTCGACTGCGATAGCGCTATTAATAGAAGTCATCTGCCGGTTTTGGGCAATAAGCATGGGGTTTAATACATATGATGGGTCATGCAATTCAAAAGCAGGATTGTCCCGGATAATTTCCATGTCGATGGCGTCGCAACCCGACCACGCAACGGCCACAGAGCGACCTTTGTGAATGGATTTCTTTGAATTGTTTAGGATGCCGCGTTCCCAGAGCTGGGCAAGACCAGGCGACCCTAACTCTGTATGTAGCCCAAGGTCTTTCGCATCATCAAACGCCCCCGCCTTAAACATCAGCGAGCTAGGTTGCCCGATGCCTACCTGAATGGTGTCACCGTCCCGGATTAGCTCTCTTAAATAATCGGCGATTTTCTGTGCTGCTGGGTCAATGACCAGATTAAGCTGTTTCTCAAGTGCGCCAGGATCCATAGTATGGAATGTGTCTTCAATAGGCGCTAGGAGTTCTGGCAATACAACCCGGCTAATCTCAATTAATCTTGCTTTGTTTTCTTCTGGCGCTTCGTTTTCAACACGGGCACGAACCGCTTCAACATCAATGGGCGGCGAGATTACGCCTTCTACAAATGCTGTGAATTCGCTGGCGTGTGCCCATACGTCTCCATGCACTGGCGCCATATAGGGGTTTACAAAAGCAATCGTCTTTTTGCAGCGTTTGAGATATGCCTTGCGTAGCCATTGCGCCGCGCCGAACTGCACAAATCCGGCCGCGTTAGGTGCGCTGCACACAACGACGTTCACATCAGGCATGCGTGCCTCTTCGCGACCACTATCAAAAGCCTTCATGCCTAGCATAAACGTGTTGGGCAAATAGGTAGCTCGTTGCGCATCGTGACTTGGCCGTGAGGGTTCGCCAATGAAAATCTCAATTTCTCGTTCTCCGGCATCTCGCTCGCTGTCAAAAAATGGCAGGTAACCTGCGCCGAGCATCCGCATATCCACCGAACCGAGTTCTCGAATCCGTGCATCGAGCAATGCGGCGACGGGCGCCGGCGTCCCTACGTTCAGATACACCAGGTTGTTACGTTCAATTAATGCTAATGCCTGTTCTGGATCCATCAAGCGTTCTTGATATGCGTCTAAAGCGGTCATAGTGCTCCCATGTTTTTCCTATCAGTTGGGCTGAGTATATGACGGACATCGGTCACATCGCCATAGGGCGACATGTGATTTGTTGGCTGCAGAAATTAGATAACAAAGCCCATAGAGGAACCAGAGCCGTTACTTGTGACCGGATATCGGCTATTCGGTCAACTTAGCCTCTCGGCCAGGAGGTGTTTGTAAGCGGGATATGGCCCCGGCCCTCTGAAAACGATTACCGCCAATGTAGCGCCCAGCTTCACTGTTCTGTATGGTCACTTATTGTAAGTAGAGAATTTGTAGGCAGATAATTTCAATAGCGTCACAAGGAGCACGCGATGTCCGATAACGAACGAACGCCAGTAAAAACAGGAACATCTTCAAGTCCCGAGTTCATCACGCTCGAAGAAGCGGCTGCGATGACAACAGGAACCAGGGTGACCTTTATTCCAGGACTTCCGGCGCTATTTTCTGAAGCGCTCAAAAATATTTGTTTCGTTAAAGGTATACCGCTGATCCGTGCCTTGCATCCGATGATGGGTATCGACGAGACCACTGGCAAAGACCGACAGGCAGCGCTATACGAACTCACCAGCCAGACTAGCTTACCCACAATGTTTCACAATGAGGAGCGTCCCAGGAATGTCTGGATTGAGCAGCTTGCGTTGGCGGAACAAATTGGTGCAACGGGTACCCCGGCTTTGCTTCCTAACGACTTTCAGCTGCGTGCCGAAGTCTTCGGCCTAAGCGCAGTGATCGTGGCCGAGGACGGTTTCGTCTGGAACATGAGAATTCTCGGGGATAGCCCGTTGGGCCGAAAATATGGGTTCAGCGAGGAGGCAAGCGCTGCAGCTTTGGGTAAAATGGTCGAGGTGATAAAATTGATCGCTGATCGCCTTTCTGCACAGGAACAGCGGGGATCACGCTATCTCGTGGGTGACTCGCTCTCAGCCGCCGACATTTACTGGGCAACGCTCAGCATGAGCGTGCTTCCGCCCGCGCCCGAGATCATGCCCTTAACACGACAAAACAAAGGCATGTTGAAATACTTTGCGAAAAACTCACAGATCCCGGTTATTTCAGACGCACTCACCGAGAAGATAAAGGACCATCAGCAATACATTCTGGAGACGTATTGTGAAACGCCGGCGGTTTTAGGTGGGGACCTGTTGTGAACCTGACCTTTGCGATTTCTTGACTCATGCCTCTACCGGCAGTTTTATGGTTAAACATTCGACAATAGGCAACGCCATCAAAGTCACAAACATGGACAGCGAAACAACTGATAACACTCCCCAAAACCTTCGATTATTTGTGTCGAAGTACGACCATAACCAAACAATGGATGGCGATTCTTCATTTCACCAACGCTTTGTGAAAGGCGAGGATAGCTCGGGGCTTAGGGATCACGGCAATCTTTTGCAGTCGCTGCTCGCCTCTCAAATACTAAAATTTTTCTGGAAATCCCTATGATTTTTAGTGAGAAATCACCAATTACCTGGCAAGACCCGTTGCCCGACGCGGTAGACGTCGTTGTCATCGGTGCCGGTGTTATTGGTATATCTACTGCATGGTTCCTCGCCAAAAGTGGCATGAGTGTGCTGGTGTGCGATAAAGGACGCGTCGCCGGTGAGCAATCCAGTCGTAACTGGGGTTGGATACGCCAACAAGGACGAGATGCGGCTGAATTACCCATCATGATGGACAGTATCAACACCTGGGAATCAATCTCGAAGGAGATCGGCGAAGACATCGGTTTTACACGAGAGGGCGTGCTTAGTGTCGCTGAAACAGATGAGCAACTAGCTGATCGTGAAAAGTGGCTCGATACTGCAATTCAGCATCAACTTGATACAAGAATGTTATCCGGCAAAGAAGTCGACGATCTGATCAAGGACAAACCTGGACAATGGAAAGGCGCGATGTTCACCCCAAGCGACGGTCGCGCCGAACCTTTCAAAGCTGTGCCAGCACTGGCAAAAGCATTACGCAAAAACGGTGGACTCATTAG
>Ga0206123_10002560_pt1 | contig 15756 bp, 13 predicted proteins | sample Helgoland_Spring_2_FD_160086 | JGI IMG/M metagenome (GOLD analysis project Ga0206123, IMG submission 160086) | Pelagic subsurface seawater microbial communities from Kabeltonne, Helgoland, North Sea - Helgoland_Spring_Bloom_20160316_1 | ecosystem: Environmental > Aquatic > Marine > Epipelagic ...
TTTCTAACCTTTCCTTAGAAATTCTCATTCCATCACCACTATTGAAATTAATTGGATGCTTAAAGCCGTTTCCGTTATCTTCAATACAAATGAGTAGGTAGCCATTTAACTCATTAATAATGATATTGATAATTCCATTTTCCTTTTCCGAAGGCATAATACCATGTTTTATAGCATTTTCAATAAACGGTTGAATAATTAATGGAGGTAACAAATAGTCTGATTTAGCAACATTGTTAGTTAGGGTAATTGAAACGTTTTTCGGAAATCGTAACATTTCTAATTCAATGTAACTTTCTGTAATCTTTACCTCTTCAGCTAAGCTAACAGTCCCTTTTTTAGAGGCGTTTAAGGAGTTGCGCATAAATTTTGAGAACTTAGAAAGGTAACTGTTTGCTTGCTCAGTCTCTTCTTCAGAAATTAACCCTTGAATAGAATTAAGAATATTAAATACAAGGTGAGGATTTAACTGAGCGGTAAGTGCCTGAGATTTTAATTTTGCAATACTTTCCTGTAAAGCGGACTTAATTTTAATTTTTTGAACCTGACGATAATAAAGGAAAATTAGAATAATCAATATTAGTAATGTGGTTGTGATTATAAACCAAGTGCTTTTCCAGTAGGGTGGTAAAACTGTAAATTCATATTCAATTTTATTTGAATAGTCTATTCCATTAGTGGTTGAGCTTACTATAAATTTATAGTCTCCAGAAGGAAGTGAAGCATAATTTATGTTTGGGTCTGATGTGAATAAGTAATCTTGATTTATACCTTCAATTTTATATTTGAATTTTCCTAGGGCTGAACTATAAGAAATAGAATTGATTTTGAATTGAAGGTTGTTCTGGTTATGTGTTAATTGTATGTTTTGAGATAGTGAAGAGATATTTCCATTAACTCTAAATTCAACAATTTCAACTGTAGGAATAAGATTGTTCTGTATATTGTTCCGATCTAAGTAGATTTCTTTTTTTGTCACATAATAGATGTCTTCTTCAGACAAGTGAATATTGATGACTCCGGGCAAATTAATAAATTCATAAAAACTCCAAGTATCCTTTATTTGATCGTAAATGTATTTTTCAATTCCTAAATTGGTAGCAACAATCATTATTTGATTAACTGTTTTTAAATCAAAGATTCTACTAATTATTTTTTCTTTTTGTAGGTTAAGTTCAATTATATCTATTCCATTGTATGTGTAGATATTTCCATTTCTACATGCTATTATCAAGTCATTATTTGTAGTAGATAAAGCAACTACAGAGGATGGTAAAGAAATATTTTTAATATAAGAGTAGTCTGTTTTTTTAAAGAGTGCTAGTCCTTTTGTTGTTGCTAGAAGAATAGTATTTTGATAAATACCTATTGATAATATTTTTTCATTGACTTGATGTTTGTTGTCAGAGGAGTAAACTATTGACTTTGAATTTTTATTATAAATTTTAAAACTTAATGATGTTCGCATTAGTATAATACTGTCACTTAGATTGATTAAATCTGAATATCGGCTTGGATCGAAAGAAAGAGTTGTTGTGGCTTCTCGTGTTTGATAAGTTTTATAATTTATAGCTTCATAAGCTGAATATAAAAAAAAGTGATTATTGCTCCACTTTTTTATAGCTTTAATCTGAGTTTTTAATTTTAATCTACTAAGGGTGTCTTTTAAATTCAGGAGTAAACCATCATCAAACCCAATAAGACTGTTTTTCTGATCAATACAAAATGCACTAATATTTTGGTTTGTTTTAGCTTTAAAGAGCCTTACAAGATCAAAATCATAAACGTGAATGATTCCACTTTCTAATGTTGAAAACCAGTAGCCATTTTCATTATCTTTGATTATTGATGTAACTGAATTTCCATCTAAAAAATGATCAACCTCAATCAATGTGTCTTGAGTCACAGTATATGCTGTTGCTCCATTGTTCCTTGTACAGACCCATAATAAAGAGTCAATCATAAAAACGCCTATTGGAATACTTTTTGGTTTTATTTGTGAAAGTATTTTTGTAGAATCAAGTAAAAATATTTTTTGCCCAAACATTGTTGCAATTTTTTCATCATCTACTTTTACAGCGTAAGGTGATTCATTGGCGATGGATAGGTTACTTCTTTTTACGGGGTAATTAACAGAGCCTTTTTTTGTTAATTTTCTAATGCTAAAATTATCGTCTAATGAATCTAGTACTGAAGTTAGATATGTGAGAACATAATTATCAAAAGGCTTAAGTTTTAATACGCTATTATATTTTACATCGTCTAAAACACGATCTAAATGGATTAGATTCCCATTTTTATCAATTGTGATTCCTCCATGCATGGTGCCGATGTGTGTAGTGGATAGTGAGTCAATGTGAAAAGAATAGCATTTTGAAGTTTTTGGAATACATTCTGATATCAGACTGTTGTATGGATATGAGTGAATACTATCATTTTCAATATAGAAATACTCGTTGTATAAGCATTCTCCATATATTTTTCCGTCAGGTTGTTCGTAGAATCGAAATACGGTGTTGTTTGGTAGGCCGTCATTAGAATTGAAAACCTTGAATGAGTTTCCGTCATATTTTACAATTCCATTGTCGGTAGCAAACCATAAGTAATTATTTTTGTCTTGAATAATGTGGTAAACCTCATTGCTGGGTAGCCCATCTTTAGTTGTGATGAATTCTTTTAAATGAGAATCTATACTTTGGCTAAATCCCTGCTCGATAATTCCGAAAAGAGAAAGGAAAACTAATATGATAGCTTTAAAATTCATTCAGTGTAAAGGTAGTGAATGACTTGATTACTTTTTGGACTAATTTGTCAAATACTCATTAATCGTGCTAAATACTAACTTGTGTAAAGGGGTTTAGAATTACTCGAAGTTACTATCTTCTTTCATCAAAGCTTCTATCTCTTCAATTGTTCTTGGAGATTTAGCTGATAAATTATCAGGTCCATCAGGAGTAATTAAAATGTCATCCTCAATTCTAATTCCAATATTCCACCATTTTGGGTCGCATTTTGAGCCTTCAGGAATATAAATTCCTGGTTCTACTGTAATTACGTTTCCTGGTTTAAGCCTTCCATTTAGACCTGCATCATGAACATCTAAACCTAAGTAGTGAGATGTGCCGTGCATAAAGTAGCGTTGTACATGGTAGCGTTTTTCTATAATTCCTAAAGCCATTAATTCATCTGTTATAATTTTGGTGGCAGCGTTGTGTGGGGTCCAAAATTTGTTTCCAGCTTTACAAGAATCAATTCCTGCTTGTTGTGCTTTTAAAACAATGTTGTAAATAATAGCTTCTTCTTTAGAGAATTTTCCACTTACGGGAAGTGTTCTTGTAACATCCGCAGTGTATCCGTGGTATTCTGCACCTATATCACTAACCAATAAATCATTGTTTTTAAGCTGCTTCCTGTTGGAGCTATAATGTATAATGCAGCTGTGCTCTCCTCCACCCATTATTGTTGGAAATCCTGGGTATTCAGCTCCATTTTTTTTAAAGATATATTCTACAATAGCTTCCGATTGGTATTCGGTCATGCGGGGCTTTAGAGCTTTCATTAACTCAATTTGAGCATCACAAGTCATTTCAATCGCTTTGCGCATTAAAATAATTTCTTCGAGAGATTTAATTTGTCTTAAACTAGCCATTATTAGGTGTAAGTCTCTGCTGTTTATGTTTGTTAGGTTTTGAGTAGTCGCATTGAATGATTGAAGTAAGCCAAACAGGTCTCCTTTTTCTTTGGTGTTTTTTACATCGTCAATTGTTTCAAAAATTAAAACTTTATCAAAATTTTGATATTCATTTTCAAAGCTCAAGAATTCAGTGTTTTCCATTGCAGTTTTAATTCCTAATTTTCGAACGGCACCTTCAACTCCGGTTCTTTTGCCAGTCCAAACTTCTTCTCTTTTGTCCTTTTTTTGAAGAAAAATAATCTCGTTGGTTTTTAAATTATCATTAAACTCTTGATCTTCTTTGTATATGATAATTGCGGCATGAGGCTCAGTTAGTCCGGTCAGATAATAAAAATTAGGATCTTGATGGTATTCGTAATCCACATCGTTTGATCTATTTCTTACAGGGTTAGAAAACAACACGACAACAGAGTTTTTTGGCATTGAGTCGCGAAGTGCTTGTCTGTTTTTTGCAAAAAAGGAAGCGGGTAAGTGGTCTGTATCAAACTTCTTCTCAATTTTGTTTGTATCAGGAAGTAGATTTAATAATAAGTCGAAATCAATTTCTTGTGCCATTATTGTTAATGGCATTAGGAATAGTATGGAGATGATTTTTTTCATTTGTTGCACGCTAATTTACAGCAAAAAAAAACGTTGCTACAAAGTAACAACGTTTTTTATTCTTGCCTAAGGCAAAAAATATTTTACATAAATCCTTTTGCTTTTGCTTTCTTAATACAAGCAGCAACACCTAATTTATTAATATCTTTAATAGCAGAACCACAAACTTTAAGTGTTACCCACTTATCTTCTTCTGGGATATAAAACTTTTTAGTTTGTAAGTTCGGGTAAAACTTTCTTTTAGTTCTTCTCTTTGAGTGAGAAACATTGTTACCTGTTATTACTTTCTTTCCTGTTAAATCGCAAACTCTTGACATCTTATTTCTCTTTTAAATTTGAGGACTGCAAAATAAATCATTTTTATTGGAATATTCAAACAATTAATTGTGAATAATCTCAAACTTTTTATTCTGACTGTAAAACTAATAGAATTTATTAGATATTAATCTACTTATTCTCTTTTTAAAAAGCACTAAAATAAGTAGTTTCGTAGCTTAATTTAAATGCAAAATATTCAGTTAAAAATTCTAGAAAAAATGGCAAAAATTATTTATACAATTACAGATGAAGCACCAATGTTGGCAACTCAATCGTTTTTACCAATCGTAAAAGCTTTTACAACATCTTCGGGTATTGAAATAGAAACAAAAGATATTTCTTTGGCAGGTAGAATTTTAGCAAATTTTCCAGAGTGTTTAACTGATGATCAAAAAATAGGAGATGCCTTAGCTGAATTAGGTGATTTAGCAAAAACTCCAGAAGCGAACATTATTAAGTTGCCAAATATTTCGGCTTCAATACCACAATTGCAAGGAGCAATTAAGGAATTACAAGCAAAAGGTTATGCTGTGCCTAGTTATCCTGGTGATGCTTCAACTAAAGCAAAATATGCTAAAGTATTAGGGTCTGCTGTAAACCCAGTATTAAGAGAGGGGAATTCTGATAGAAGAGCACCAAAAGCGGTTAAGAATTATGCGAAGAAGAACCCGCATAGTATGGGAGCTTGGGCAAGCGATTCTAAAACACATGTTGCAAGTATGAGTGAAGGAGATTTTTACGGAAGTGAAAAATCTGTTACTGTTGATGCTGCATCTGACGTTAAAATTCAATTTGTTGGTAATGAGGGAAACACAGAAGTGTTAAAAGCTTCTACTCCTTTGTTGGCTGGAGAAATCATTGATGCTTCAGTGTTAAGCTTAGACAAATTAAAAACATTTGTTGCAAAAGAAATTGAAGATGCAAAGGCAAATGGAGTGTTGTTTTCTGTTCACATGAAAGCAACAATGATGAAAGTTTCTGATCCAATTATTTTTGGTGCAATTGTAGAGGTTTTTTATAAGGAAGTGTTTGAAGAGTATGCTGATTTATTTTCAGAATTAGGAATAACAGCAAATAATGGCATTGGTGATGTTTATACAAAGATTGCTGGACACGATATGGAAAATGAGGTGAAAGCTGCAATTGATGCAGTTTATACTATCCGTCCAGAAGTGGCAATGGTAAACTCTGATAAAGGAATTACAAATTTACACTTACCAAGTGACGTGATTATTGATGCATCTATGCCAGCAATGATTCGTTCTTCAGGTCAAATGTGGAATAATGATGGACAATTACAAGATACAAAAGCAATTATTCCAGATAGATGTTATGCTGGAGTATTTCAATCTACAATAGAGTTTTGTAAAAAGCATGGTGCTTTTGATCCCACAACAATGGGTACAGTTCCAAATATTGGTTTGATGGCTCAAAAAGCTGAAGAATATGGTTCGCATGATAAAACTTTCCAATTAAAAGGAGCAGGTAAAGTTGAGGTTGTTGATGCAAATGGAAACGTTTTGATTACTCAAATTGTTGAAGCTGGAGATTTATTTAGAATGTGTCAAGTAAAAGATGCACCTATCCAAGATTGGATTAAATTAGCAGTAAATAGAGCAAGAGCTACTGGAAATCCAGCAGTATTTTGGTTAGATATTAACAGAGCGCATGATGCTGAGGTAATTAAAAAAGTAAATAAATATTTACCTAACCACGATACTTCAGGATTAGAAATGCCAATAATGTCTCCAATGGAGGCAACAAGCTATACTTTAGAAAGAGTAAAAGCAGGAAAAGATACGAATTCAGTTTCTGGAAATGTTCTAAGAGATTACTTAACAGATTTGTTTCCAATTTTAGAATTAGGAACTTCTGCTAAAATGTTATCTATTGTGCCGTTAATGAATGGTGGTGGTTTGTTTGAAACTGGTGCTGGAGGTTCTGCTCCAAAGCATATCGAACAATTTTTAGAAGAGGGACATTTAAGATGGGATTCTTTAGGAGAGTTTTTGGCATTGGGAGTTTCTTTAGAGCATGTAGCAATTACAACAGATAATAAGAAAGCGCAAGTATTAGCAGATACATTAGATTTAGCTACAGGTAAATTTTTAGATAATAAGAGAAGTCCATCGCGTAAAGTAAATGAAATTGATAACAGAGGTTCTCACTTTTATTTAGCCATGTATTGGGCTGAAGCGTTAGCAAATCAAGATGATAATACTGAGTTGAAAACACAATTTACTCCAGTAGCGAAAAGCTTAATCGATAATGAAACTAAAATTGCACAAGAGTTAATCGACTGTCAAGGAGAAGCACAAAATATTGAAGGTTATTATTTTCCTACACCAGATTTAGCTGCTAGAGCAATGAGATCAAGTGAAACTTTGAATCGTATTTTAGCTTAAAAGAGTTGATCTTTTTATCTAAAAATGAAAAAGTTTTTTAAGATGATATTTGGAATCATTGGAGCTGCAATTGTACTAATTATTATTGCTGTAGTCTTGTTTGTAAACATTAGCCCAGAGTTTGGAGGGGTTGCGACTAAAGAACAGACGGTTGTTTATGCCAAGTCTGAAAATTTTTCTGAAGGGAAATTTGTAAACAAAGGAGATGTTAATCTTGATATGAGTTTTAGTACTTTGATGAAAATGATTCGTCAATATATGAAGCCTCATCCAAATACAGCTCCTAACAAAGAAATCCCTATTAAGATAATAGATTCTTTAAGTGTAGCGAAAAATCAAACCAAAACTAAAATGTTTTGGTTTGGTCATTCTACTTTTTTATTAGAAATCGGAAAGCATAATATTTTAATAGATCCAATGTTTGGCGATACGCCAGCACCACACCCAACATTAGGAGCAAAAAGGTTTAGTAAAGAACTTCCTATTAAAATTGAAGCTCTACCTCAGATAGATGTGGTTATTTTATCTCATGATCATTACGATCATTTAGATTATGGTTCTATTATTAAGTTAAAAGATAAGGTTGAAATGTTTTATGTTCCACTTGGATTAGGAGTTCATCTAAAAGAGTGGGGGGTGGAAGAAAATAGAATAGTAGAATTGGATTGGTGGCAAGAAGTGTCTCATAACGATTTGGTGTTTAAATGTACCCCTGCTCAGCATTTTTCAGGAAGAGGCTTAAACGATAGGGCTAATACTTTGTGGTCATCATGGGTAATACAGTCAGAAAAAGAAAATATCTTCTTTAGTGGTGATAGTGGTTACGGAACTCATTTTAAAGAAATTGGTGAAAAATATGGGCCATTTGATTTTGCTATGATGGAATGTGGACAATACAATGAGTTATGGAGTGAAATTCATATGTTTCCAGAAGAAACTGCTCAAGCCGCAGTTGATGTAAAAGCTAAAAGAATGATGCCAATACATTGGGGTGCATTTAAATTAGCAATGCACGAATGGACAGATCCTGTTGAGCGTGTTATAAAAAAAGCAAAAGAATTGAATATTGAAATAGTTGTTCCGAAGATTGGAGCTGTAATCAATATGAGTGATACTCTGGTTGATCAACCAGAGTGGTGGAAGTAGATTTAGTTGTATTGAAGCAATCAGAAACTTGTTAAGTATTTTAAAGCAAAAAGCAAAGCTTAACTTTTTTAAAAAAAGATTATATTTGCAGCTTAATATTAATTAAAAATAAAATTTATGAAAAAAATTTACACATTAATTGCAGTTGCTTGTTTATCTTTAACTGCTAATGCTCAATACGACTTAAAAGTTGAATTGGATAATTACACAAATAACCAAGTTGTGACTGGATCTGTTGGTACTTCTGGTTTTTCAACAGACTTTCTAAATACTAATTTTACGATTACAAATATTGGTGATCCTATAGCTGCTACAGACACTATTGTTTTTGGATTAATGATCGGTACTACTATCTATACTGTTGATTTAACTGCAAATGCTGTTAATTATATTACAGATTCAATTATTCCTACAGGAGGAACTCTTGAATATAGTCCTGCTGGAGTAGCATTAGGGTTTCAAGGAGATACTGTTGCCGGTACTCAAAGAACTATATGTGCATATGCTGCTGTAGCTGGTGCGGATGAATGGCTTGCAAACAACCCATTTGATGCAACATATAACGCAGATACAAACGCTACAGACAACAGTTCGTGTGTTACTTATGAATTAAATGGTACAGTAATAAACGACCAAGTAGGTTTAGATCAAAATCTAAGAGCATTAGTTAATAAAACCTATGTAGCTAACAATCAATTAGTAATTGAAAACAATACTATAGATTTTAACTCTGCTGCAATTATCAATGTAACTAACGTTTCAGGACAAATTGTTGCAACTGAAAACAAGGTAATTCAAAGAGGAAGAAATACTGTTCAGTTGGGTAATCTTTCAACGGGAATTTATATCGTTACTGTTCAGGTAGAAGGAAATATGTCTGCTACTAAATTAATGGTTAGGTAGTTCCATATTTTTAAAAAATATTAAAGGCTACTCAATTTGAGTAGCTTTTTTTTTATGGCTACTTTTGGATTAGCTTTAGGGGTGTCCGATTATTTGGACTGAGATAATACCCTTTTGACCTGATGCTGATAATGCAGCCGAAGGGAAAAGTAATTCATTGGGAATTTTCGACTTCTAGAGCTGTTTAATATATTAATTATGAAAACAACAGTAGAACTTAGTAAGTACCCATTAAATGCAGATTATGAACCACCAATTTTAGATTTTATTGGGAGGTTAAATGCCAACAAAAACATAGCTGTAAAAACGAATGCTACAAGTACGCATGTTGTTGGTGATTATGATGAGGTAATGAATATTCTTCAAAAAGAAATTAAAGCTTCATTTGAAAAATACGGTAAAGCAATTTTTGTGATGAAAGTGTTGAATGGTGACTTGGGTATATAATAACATACCTTTATTGCTCGAAATAGTAGCAGTTATTTTTGGTGTTTTATATACGGTACTAATGGCTCAAAACAAAATTTCTTGTTGGATTTTTGGAATAATTGGATCACTTTTAAGCGTCTATTTATTTATTGAATATGCTAAACTTTATGCAGAGGCTGTTTTATATTTTTTTTATGTATTTGCTGGTATTTACGGTTGGCTACAGTGGAAAAATCAAAAAGAAGTAACAGAAGTCTATCAGCAAAAAGCCTCAACTCATATTAAATTAATAATAGGAGGAACTATAGTTTCAGTATTGTTATATTTTGGATTGAGCTACTTTTTTAAGGAAGCAGAGAAACCTTTAATAGATTCTTTTACAACGGTTTTTAGTTTTATAGCAACCTATTTAATGGCTAAAAAATGGATTGAGAACTGGTATTATTGGTTGGTGATAGATGCCGTTTCAACTTACCTTTATTTTACAAGAGAGTTAGAGGTGTATGCATTGTTAATGTTGGTTTATACACTATTAGTAGTGTACGGTTATTGGCAATGGAAAAAACTAAAAGTTGTTAAAGTTGAATAAGCAATTTGTCATAACTGGTCCAGAATCTACTGGAAAATCTACTTTAACTAATTTGCTTGCTAAAGAGTTTAATGCAAGTATAATTGGAGAGTATGCTCGTGAATATTTAGAAAACATTGAAAGGGCTTATGAGCTCGAAGATGTTTTAAATATGGCAAAAGAACAGTTGAAAATTGAAGTAGAAACACAAAATGAATTTGTTTTTTTAGATACTGACCTAACTGTTTATGCAATTTGGATTAAAGAAAAATACAATTTAGAGATTGATTGGATTAATGAGAGTTTAAGTAAGCCAACTAATAAGATCTATTTTTTATGTGATATAGATATTAAATGGGTGTATGATTCTTTAAGAGAGCATCCAAATCAGAAAGATAGACACCGATTGTTTAACATGTATAAGGGACTTTTAGAAAAGTATAACCTTACTTACCATATTATTTCTGGAGATGTTCCTGCACGAATAAAAAAATGTAGAGAAATAATAAATACTTCAATTTAAATTATACTTTTGCCGCGTCTCATGGGGTGCCTTACTTTTCAGGCTGAGATTATACCCATTTCTTCTGAGCAATTAGAAGGAAAAACCTGATCCAGATAATGCTGGCGTAGGTAAAATAAATTTATTAATAATAACATAACGAATGTGTTACCCCACATCGTTCGTCAAAAATTTTTTAAATAATGAAAAAATTATTTTTTTTGACGCTAGCAGCTGGCTTATCAGTCAATTGTATGGCACAATTTTCAATTTCAGGAATCGTAAAAGATTCCACATCTCAATCAGTTGTTGGAGCTACGGTTCGGATAGCTGAGACTTACAAAGGAGTTTTTACCGATAATAACGGTAAGTACAAGTTGTCAAACCTTAAAGAAGGTGATTACCTGGTTGAGGTTAGTTACATTGGTTATGAAACGCAACAAATTCAGGTTAACGGTTTAAGTAATGATACTGAGGTAAATTTCGATTTAAAAAAATCGAATACAACATTAGGTGAGTACATTGTTTCTGGTACAAGGGTGAAAGAAAATTCTCCATTTGTGCATACAGATATTACAAAAGAAGATTTTGAAAAAAACAATTTAGGACAAGACATTCCTATTTTATTACAGAATTCAGTATCAATGGTGTCAACTAGTGATGCAGGTGCAGGAGTTGGATACACTGGTTTTAGATTAAGAGGTTCTGATGTAACAAGAATTAATGTAACAGTAAATGGTATTCCAATTAATGATGCGGAATCTCAAGGGACATTTTGGGTAAATATGCCCGATTTTGCCTCATCAACTGAATCTATTCAAATACAAAGAGGTGTTGGTTCTTCTACGAATGGAGCGAGTGCTTTTGGAGGTTCTATAAATCTTGAAACAACGGAATTAAAAGAAAAAGCTTACGGTGAAATTTCCTCTTCATACGGTTCTTTTAATACACATAAAGAGACTGTGAAATTTGGAACAGGATTAATTAATAATCGTTGGGCTTTTGATGGTAGAGCTTCAAATGTACAATCTGATGGATATATTGATAGAGCTAGTTCAGATTTAAAAAGTTATTATTTATCTGGAGGATATTATGGTAAAACATTATCTGTAAAAGCAATCGCATTTGCCGGAAAAGAAAAAACTTACCAATCGTGGTGGGGAACTCCTGAAATTGTATTGGATGGAACTAAAGAAGAGTTAGAGGCTCATGCAGCTAATAATTGGTTAGATTCTTCTCAGACATACAATATTGTTAATTCTGGGAGAACTTATAATTATTATGAATACGATAATGAAACGGATAACTATCAACAAGATCACTATCAATTACACATAGCTAATCAGTTTAGTGAAAAAGTAGATGCAACTGTAGCATTTCATTACACTTATGGTAGAGGTTATTATGAGCAGTTCAGAAAAGGGGATGATTTTTCTGATTATGGTATGAATAATTTAGTAATTGCAGCAGATACAATCGAAAGTACAGATTTAATTAGAAGAAGGTGGTTAGACAATGACTTTTATGGAGCTACTTATAATTTGAATTATAAATCAGATAAGCTGAATGCAACATTAGGTGGTGCATATAATATTTATGATGGTGATCATTATGGAGAAATTGTTTGGGCACAATTTGCTAATACAAGTAGTATTAGAGATCGTTATTATGATAATAATGGGTTGAAAACAGATTTCAATTCTTACTTAAAAGTAGATTATACTTTTGCAAAGAAAACTACTGTTTTTGCTGATTTACAGGTAAGAACCATTGATTATACTGCCAAAGGAATTGATAATAATTTAGGAGCTATTGCTGTAGATACAAATTTTGTATTTTTTAATCCTAAAGCAGGAGTTAGTCATACGTTTAGTGATAAGGTTAGAGTATTTACTTCTGTTGCTGTTGGAAATAAAGAACCAAGCAGAAATGATTTTATAGATAACCCGGCTAGTAAAAGGCCAAAACATGAATCATTAATTGATTATGAATTAGGTTCTGAAGTTAAATTTAAGAAGATGTTAATTAGCAGTAATTTATATTATATGGATTACACTAATCAGCTAATTGTAACTGGAGAACTAAACGATGTGGGTTCTAACGTTAGAGCTAATTTTAAAAAGAGTTATAGAGCTGGCCTTGAGTTGATGACTACTTTTTTAATCAGTAAAAAAGTGAAGTTAAATATGAACGGAACTTATTCTCAAAATAAAATTGCAGAATTTGTAGAGGTAGTTTATGATGATGACACTTATGAGAAAATTGAGAATAAGCACACTAATTCGGACATTGCTTTTTCACCAAATATGATTGCAGCTGCATCTATAGAGTATAATCCATTTAAGAGTTTAAATTTAATGTTACAGACCAAGTATGTAGGTGAGCAATTTTTAGATAATACATCTAGTTCTAACAGAAAAATAGAGGCATATCAAACTGTAGATGCTCGTATTTCATATTCTATTTTCCCTAAAAAGATGAAAGAAATTTCTTTTAATGTATTGGTAAATAACATTGCAAATACGCTTTATAGTAGTAATGGTTATACCTATCAGTATTTAGGAACAAACAATTTTTATTACCCACAAGCAGGAACTAACTTTTTAGCGGGTATTACAATGAAGTTTTAGTTTGTTTAAATTGTAATAATTTAAACTAAAAAGCCCTCTAATATAGAGGGCTTTTTTATTGAATCTTAATTCTTAAATTTGGTAGAAACATTTTGTTATGCCAAGACCAAAAACTAAAGAAGAACTTATTGGATTAAGTAATAAAAACTATCAATTACTAATTGATTTTGTGCGTTCATTTTCAGCTGATGAACAACTCAAAGAGTTTACAGAAGGGACAATGAATAGGAATATTCGTGATGTTCTAGCTCATTTACATCATTGGCATTTAATGATGCTGGAATGGTATGAAGTTGGAATGAGAGGGGAAAAGCCTGAAATGCCGGCAAAGGGTTATAGTTGGAAAACGACTCCTGATTTAAATAAAGTAATTTGGGAAAAGTATAATTCTACTCATCTGAGTATTATTTTTAGTATGCTTGATGATTCTTTTAATCAGCTACAAGAGGTGATAAATGGACATAGTAATGATGAGTTATTTGAAAAGAAAAGATTTAAGTGGACTGGAACAACTTCGTTAGGTTCTTATCTTGTTTCGGCAACTTCCAGTCATTACGATTGGGCATATAAATTAATAAAAAAAGCAAAAAAATAATGGCTGAAAATAAAACTCAGAAAACAGAAAATAGTGTTGAAGAATTTATCAACTCAGTGGACCATGAAGGAAAACGAGCAGATGCGTTTGAAATTTTAGAAATGATGAAAAGTGTAACTGGCGAAAAACCAAAAATGTGGGGGAAAGCAATAGTTGGTTTTGGTGATTTGCATTATAAATATGCTAGTGGAAGAGAAGGAGATTGGTTTAAGGTTGGTTTTTCTCCTCGTAAAGCAAAAATATCTTTATACATCAGTGGTTGTGATGTTGCGATGCACGAGGAAATGTTGAGTAGATTTGGAAAACATAAAGCTGGAAAAGGTTGTTTATATGTAAATAAGTTAGCAGATGTTGATAAGGAAGTACTAAAGGAAATGATAAAGAATTGTTACGACAATCCTAATATTCCACATTGATATAGTAATGAGAATAGTAATATTTATTTTTTTCTTAGCATCATTTTTCTCTGGCAAAGCACAAACGCATGCTGAAGAATATTATAAGTATGATTGTGCTTATAAATCAATGGAAGGATATTATAATCGAGGTCTTTATCATAAAGCTGTCTTATATCCAGATTCTTTAAAAGAAAACAAATATGTAAACGCTTCAACAAATTATTTCTGTGCTCGAGTGTATGCGTTAAGTAATGAGTTTGATAAAACATTAGAGTATTTAGAGAAGGCAGTTAAAGGAGGAATAACGAATTCTCAAATTGATAAAATGTATGATCTGGATGGATTTAGAGAAAGTAATCTGTACATCGTTTATGAAATGAATTACGATAAATGGTATCAAGCATTTTTAGAGAAACAAAACGGTTTGACTTTAGACACTTCTTATATACTCAGCGTTAAAAGTATAAACGAAAAATACCTAAAAAATTTACGAGAGCAAAGCAAGAAAAGGGGAGGAAATCAAAAAGACTCCGTAAATTTTTATTATAAATCAAACAAAGTAGATTCTTTATGTTTTCTTGATTTGATTGAGCTAACACTTGAAAAAGGGTTTCCAACAACAAAAACAATTGGAAAAGAATACTATTGGTATTCAAGAATCTTAAGATATAATATGCCTGATAATTATGATTTTAATTGTGATGATTGGACACAAATAAAAAAAATGATTTATGTAGAGATTGAAAAAGGAACTATTTACCCTTTTTATTATGCTGCAATAGAAGACCGTATTCGATTAGGTTCTAAACAGCCACAATTATACGGAACTATGACTGTAATCCATAGAACTAGTAAAGATGGAATTAATAGTATTCAATATGAAAATCCTGAAGAATTGAATATAAGAAGAAGGGCTATTGGTTTATGTTCAATACAGTTGGAAATGTGGTCAGAAGCAAGAGAATTACCAAAATCATTAAAAAGAATAGAATTTAAATGAGAGATATAGAAAATAGAGAAGATTTGTTATTCTTAATGGAAGCATTTTATTCTAAAATGCTAAAAGATAAACAAATTGGGTACATTTTTACAGAAGTAGCAAAATTAGATTTAGAACATCATTTGCCATTATTAGCTGATTTTTGGAACAATGCAATATTTCATACTGGAGGGTATAAAAACAATGTAGTTCAAATTCATAAAAATTTAGATGCATTAGAAAAACTGACTCCCGAGCACTTTAAGCAATGGCAGTTTTTGTTAGGGGAAACAATTGATCAGAATTTTAAAGGAGAGATTGCGGAAAAGATGAAACTAAGAGCTTCCCAAGTTGGAATGACTATTCAAGCAAAACTGGGACATTATTCTTAATAATATACCTCTTTTATGGTATTGTTTAGAATGGTTCTAAATAGTATTTTTGTTGTAAATGAAACAACAAGAAAACATTATTCTACCAAGCCTTCAAAATTCTTTTGTGGTAAAAGCCAAAAAGAAAAAAAAGAAGAAGGATGTTTGTTGTGAAAAATTCAAAAAGAAAGGGAAGAGCTGTTGTAAGTCTTGTCCTT
>Ga0206123_10002562_pt1 | contig 15751 bp, 23 predicted proteins | sample Helgoland_Spring_2_FD_160086 | JGI IMG/M metagenome (GOLD analysis project Ga0206123, IMG submission 160086) | Pelagic subsurface seawater microbial communities from Kabeltonne, Helgoland, North Sea - Helgoland_Spring_Bloom_20160316_1 | ecosystem: Environmental > Aquatic > Marine > Epipelagic ...
AGCCGGCGAGTAGTCTGGGTTGATACTCTCTGAGGGCGGCAAAGCGGAACTGCTACAGCTTGATGCTGCTAGTGCTATCGGCACAGAGATGACTCATAAAGAACAGATGATGGTTCAGATCGGCGCCAAGATCATCACGAAGACCGGGCAGAGAACAGCGGAAGAGGCACGAATCCAGGCGACTTCTGAGAATTCAATGCTAGATACAATGGTCGGCAATATGAACGAAGGTTTTACGAAGGTTCTGTATGACTGCCGGGCGTTTATATCAGCTACAGATGCCGAGATAGTATTTTCTCTGAATAATGATTTCTGGCAGGACAGTATTGCCGCCACAGAGATCATGGCAATGATTCAGGGCAATGACGCTGGGGTGATGCCGAAGATCGACATCGTTCGTCGTCTGATGGATGCCGGATGGATTCAATCCGAGGGCACAGCAGAAGACATTCTTTCTGATATTACTCAAGAGTCGCCGATCTAAATGAGCGCAAACGACTTTCTGCTGGATGCTGGAATCAAGCACCAGATTTACGTTCAGCGATACGCGGGCGGGCAGGTGAAGGATTTGGTCAAGTATCTCGATGATGCTCAGGCCGAGATTCTTCGCCAGCTCAAGACCGTAAAGAGCCTGGCAGAAAGTCGAACGCTCAATCGCAAGCTAAACCGAATTGTTCAGTTGCAGCAGGAAGGACTAGCGAAACTCAGTGCAGAGCTAACAGCTAAGACGATGGACTTTGCGGAGTATGAAGCAGACTTCGCAGTCAGAACAATGAACGCAGCTTCGACGGCGGCAGTAACACTTCCGGCATCTGAACAACTCAGAGCACTGGTTACTCAGAGACCGATGCAGCTTGCCGTCAGCGGTAAAGCGGGCAGCACAGTGCAGAATCTAACACTTGACCAAGCGGCAAGACAATTCGCCAGAGATAAAGCCGAGGAGATACGTCGGGTTATCCAAGCTGGAGTAGTCGAAGGCTCGACCGTTCAATCTTTGACGAGAGATATTGTTAGTGTTACCAATCGAAACAAACGCCAAGCCGAAGCACTGGTTCGCACTAGCGTCAATCACATCTCGTCGGAAGCTCGCTCGGCAGTAAACCAGGCGAACGATGATATTCTAAAGGGCGAAGAGTACGTCTCGGTTCTCGATGGTCGCACGACAATTGGCTGCGCTATTCTCGATGGTAAGATACTCGGATTCGACGAGCCGCCATTCACTCCGCGTCATTGGAACTGCCGATCTCTGCGTGTCCCGGTATTGCAGGACAGATTTCAAGAGGGTGGACTCGAAGGAACTCGGGCCAGTATGGATGGGCCAGTCTCAGCAAAGCGAACATATAGCGGATGGCTTAAAGATCAGCCAGCGGAGTTTCAAGATCAGATGCTCGGCACTGAGCGCGGCAAGCTATTCCGTTCTGGAAAGATAAAGCTCGACCAGTTCGTCGATCAGAACTATAACCCGGTATCGATAGAGCAGCTTAGTGTGCTCGATGCCGCGCAATAGGTAACGAGTAGCGAGATTCGCTAATATTTAGCAAATATGTTCACTATTGGCGAATAGTGCTATAATCCACGGAACGCTGCGGGGCAGCATAAAAATGTACGGGGTACAGCATGAATTTACAATACGCAGTCGATGATCTCGCCGATCTCGACGAGGCAGTTCAATCTTTATACGAACAGGAAGGTGATCGCTATATCTTGAGAGTCGAAGGAATTCCGGAACCAGAGGATACCAGCGGACTCAAAACTAAAGTTCAGCAGTTAATGGACGAGGCGAAAGATGCGAAGCGACGCGCCAAAGAATTAGAGTCGCAGAAACAGCAGCAAGAAATGGACACCGCTCAAGAAAAGGGCGAATTCAAGAATCTCTGGGAACAGGCTCAGACGAAGCTGGCGGAGAAAGACGCAGAGCTGCAAGAGTTCACGACAAAGATACAACAGAAAGACATTAACATCGCCGCTCGTGGTATCGGTTCGCAACTAGCGAAGTCAGACGCCAAGAGAGCGGAGGTATTAGCCGACTACGCAAGCAAGTACGCTCGGCACGACGGTGAGAAGGTTCAGTTTCTGGTCGGTGGGATGGAAGTAGACCCATCGGCTCTAATGGATCATCTCTCGAAGGAATATCCGTTTTTGGTTGACGGCTCTTCGGCTACCGGGGGTGGTGCGACGAGTTCTGCAAGTGGCGGGGCCACGAAATCACTTAATCGAGCCGACTTTGATAAAATGGCGGCATCCAAGAAGATGCAGTTCGTTAAAGACGGCGGCATCATTTCAGACTAAATAGGTAAATAAATCATGGCTAACACTTTAACAAATCTAACTCCAGACCTGTATGAAGCGCTTGATACCGTTTCGCGTGAACTGGTCGGTATGATACCTGCGGTAACACTCGATGCGAATGCAGAACGTGCAGCTAAAGGTCAAACAATCCGCAGCGCAGTAGCTCCTAGCTCATCTGCTGCTGATATCACTCCAGCTCAGAAAGCGCCCGACACTGGCGATCAAGTCATCACCAATAAAACTTTGAGCATTTCAAAGTCTCGCGGTGTGGCTATTCGTTACAACGGTGAAGAGCAGCGCGGTCTTAATACTGGCCCTGGATACAACAGCATTCTTCAGAATCAATTCGCCCAGGCGATGCGTACTCTAACGAATGAGGTCGAATCCGATCTCACAGCTCTATATTCATCTGCTTCTAACGCATACGGAACTCCCGGCACTACGCCTTTCGGCACTGCTGGCGATTTCAGCGATGCTTCTTTCGCTCTCAAACTGCTGAAAGATAATGGCTCGCCATTAACCAGCAACCAGCTAATTGTAAGCTCTGCTGCTGGTGCTTCTATGCTCGGTCTGCAAAGCAGAACAGATGTGCAAGGCAACGACTCTATGCTACGTCAAGGCGTTATGCTTTCGACTGCTGGCATGGACATCCGCGAATCTGCACAGATCAACGCGCACACTAAAGGCACTGGCGCGAACTACATCACAGACGGCACTTACGCGGTAGGCGCAACTGCTATCACTATCGATGGCGGCACTGGTACAGTTCTCGCTGGCGACGTGGTGACTTTTGCTGGTGACGCGAACAAGTACGTCGTTGAAACTGCTCTCAGTGGCGGCGTCGTAACTCTCGCAGCTCCCGGCTTGAAAGCATCTCTCGATGATGGCGTAGCAATGACAGTTGGCAATGCTTACGCTGCCAATATGGCGTTCAACCGTGATGCGATCGTTCTGGTAACACGCGCTCCGGCTCGCCCAGTTGAAGGCGATCTTGCTGAGGACGTAATGCTTATGACTGATCCTCGTTCCGGTATCACTTTCGAAGTGTCAATGTACAAAGAGTACAGACAGGTTCACTTCGAAGTAGCACTCGCTTGGGGCGTCGCAGCCATCAAGCCAGAGCACATTGGCATTCTGCTAGGCTAAAAGTGATCGCGGGGCATCTTCGGGTGCCTCGCATCATTCACGGAGTATAATATGGCATCAATACCAACAGTAAAGATCGACCGGGATGGAGAAGCGGTTACTATTAACGAATCCGATTTCGATTCAAAGACAATGACGCTATTCGGTGAAAAGCCAGCGACCAAGCCGAAGGCAGCGCCGAAAAAGACTCGCAAGGCTAAAGCGGAGAGCTAAATGGCTACCATCATCGTCGAAGACGGCTCAATAGTCGCTAACGCGAACAGCTATGTCACTACTGCCGAGTTCACTCAGTATTGTGCGGATCGCAACATCACGATCTCTGGCACTTACGGTGACGAGTCGGAATTGCTTATTTTGTCGATGGACTACTTCGAGCAGCAGCCGTTTCGTGGCATTAAGTTCATCGAGACTCAGCCGCTCCAGTTTCCGCGTTCTGATCTATTTATAGACGGCTATCTCACGAATTCTAGCCAGATACCAGAGCTAGTAAAAGATGCACAGATCACTATCGCCATATCTATTATGGCTGGCAACGATCCGCTATCAACCGTGGATCGAGCAGTGAAGAAGGAGAAGGTGGACGTGCTCGAAGTCGAGTATATGGACAACGCTTCTATCTCTACCGTTATCCGAAGTATCGGAAACGCAATGCGGAAGCTGGTCACATCGAGCAGCATGGGCAACAATATCCGAACCATTAGGGGCTGATATGGGCGTCAACTACACAGCTCTCGAAGCTACTGCGACGCGGCTGCTCCGGGATAACGGGCAAGCAATCACGTTCAATTATGAAACTGGCGAAGTCATCAATCCGGCGACAGGCGTTGTAACGACGCCAGCGAGCGAATCGACTGTCAGTGGATACGGAGTCGCATCCAACTATAAGAACGCTGAGATCGACGGACAGAGCGTTCTAGCGTCTGATTTAAAGCTGCTCGCCAGCAATGTGGCTTCTGAGCCGAAAGCGAACTGGAAAGTCGGTGTAAATGGTAAAACTTGGCGCGTAATGCAGGTTATGCCAATTAACCCGGCAGGAACTAACGTCATGTATATATGCCAGATTAGAATATGAGCGCAGCAGAGAAGGATATCAATACAGCTCTCTCGGTTCGCCTGGCTGAATTTCAGACCGACGGAGAGCCACCTATCGCCTATGAGAATGCAGAGTATACTCAAGTCGAAGGCACTCTTTATCTTCAAGAATCATTTCTGCCGAACATTAAAGACGCGGTAGGGATTGCTCATACTAGCGCGGATGATTACGAAGGACTCTACCAAGTCAGCGTTATGGCTGGTCGCGGAGATCGTCGATTTGACGCTCAAGAGCAAGCCAGACTGATCTCGCTACACTTTCCGCGTGGCGCAGAATATACTTTCAACAGCATAAAAGTTAAAATCACCAGCGCAAGAGTCTCTCAGGGTATAACCGACGAGGGCTGGTATTCAGTCCCGGTGACTATAGAGTGGCGGGCAATAGTATGAGCTGGGAATCTGATTGGAAGAAGATAGAGTCTAAAATCGACCGAACTCTCGACCAGGGAATTCGAGCGACTCTTCTGGAAGTAATCACGGCAATAATTAAAGGCACTCCGGCAGATACCGGACGTGCTAGAGGCAATTGGCAAGCATCCATTGGTCGCGGGGCGACCGGGGAAGTTTCCGTAGATAGTGTGAGATCGGGCGAAGCCAAAGCAATCGCAGAAGTCAACCAAAAGGCAAGCGTGGCAGTTGGCGATCTTTACTATCTAACAAATAACCTTCCGTATATTGAGCGTCTGGAGTATGGCTGGTCAAAGCAAGCTCCTGGCGGGATGGTTCGGAAGAATATGCAGAATTTTAACCGTTTGCTGGTTAAGAATATTAGAGCAGCAAGCAACTAAAGAGGATTTAACATGGCTATTCAAACATCTGCGGGCACTACTCTGGGTATCGTCTCAGGGCTTCCCGCTACATACGACCAAGCAGGTTTCGAGGCTCTAACATACGCCACGGTTGGCGAGATTACCGAGATTCCAGCATTCGGCTCAGTTTATAACTTAATCACTCACTCGCCTCTCGGTGAGCGCAGAGTGGTCAAGCGTAAAGGTTCTATCAACGACGGAACTCTGACACTGTCATTCGCTGCCGACGCTGCGGATACTGGTCAAATCGCTGCGAAAGCGGCTGCTGCGACCGATACAGAGGTTTCTGTGAAAATCACTTATCCAGACGGTGAGGATGATTACTTCACCGGATTGATAATGAGCTATCAAGTCAACGCGGGTGGCGTGGACAGCATCAAGTCAGACAATATTGTACTAGAACTGACAAATGCACCAGTAAACGTAGCAGCTTAGTAGCTGCTTAATAAAACGAACATTCGGGGCGTGACTTATGGATTTAGCAAGCATTGACTTACAAGCAGCAGCGGATGAGGGTGTCGAAGTAAGACTCCAGCATCCGGCCAGTGGTGAGTATCTAGTAGACGATGAGGGCGAGCATTTAGTGATTACAGTTCTCGGCAAAGATTCGCAGACGTGGCAGAACGCCGCCAAGCGAGTTAATACCCGGAACGCCAATCGCTACAAAGATCGCAAGATTCCGAATGCCGCTCTCGAAGCAGCTCTCTACGAGATACTAGCCGAAAGCACGATCAAATGGAGCAAGAATATTGAGTTCGACGGTGCGGCACTAAAGTGCAACAAAGAAAACGCCAATATGCTCTATGAGAAGCGAAACTGGATAGCTGAACAGTTAATGGAAGCGGCAGGAGATCGAGCCAGTTATTTTTTGAAATAACGGGGCTGCTGGGCAAATACGTCCAGCAGTGGGCTTGGCTCTCGACCCGCGCTAAAGACAAAGAACGATCACGCATCGAAATGATCGATAGTAACGAAATAGCCGGACGGTTCCCGGATGTGGAGCCGTTCGGCTATATCATAGAGATACTCAGCAGAATAGGAGTCGCACTCAATAGCGGCAACGGGGTTCATGGGCTGACTTGGCAAGAGATTGATGCTTTTGTGGCGAGAACACATTTGCATCTCACCGGATGGGAAGCTGAAACAATAAAGCGACTATCTGCTCTATATGCCAGCAGCGTGTTAAAATACGACAATCAGGACGTTAAATCGCCCTATCGCACCGAAGAAGAAAGCAAAGACATCGCCACAGGCATGAAGTCGGTTCTTCGAGGCATCGTAATAAAGGACAAGCATGGACTTAGCAACGATACAGATCAAAGTCGATACCCGGCAAGTCAAGGCGGCTAATCAAGACATCAAGCAGCTCGGCAATACCGGGCAAGCGACGAGCAAGAAGGTCAATGCCGCTAATGACGATATGGCGAAAAGCGCCAAGAGCACAACGTCGGCATTCAAACTGCTGGGCGGCGCTCTAGCTGCGCTCGGAGTCGGCGCTCTAGTGAGCAATTTCACCAGAACAGTCACAGAGTCAGAGCGACTAAAAGGCTCACTAACAACTATGACCGGAAGCATCGAGAATGCCGCTTTCGCATTTGGCGAGCTAGAGAGATTCGCATCTCAGACGCCATATACTCTCGATCAGTCGGTCGAAGGGTTCATCAAGCTAAAAGCACTCGGACTAGACCCGTCAGAACGCGCTCTTAAGTCATACGGCAATACTGCTGCGGCGATGGGCAAAGATCTAATGCAGATGGTCGAAGCGGTCGCAGATGCGTCTACAGGCGAATTTGAGCGTCTGAAAGAGTTCGGCATCAAAGCATCGAAGGAAGGTGAGCGGGTATCTCTGACATTCCAAGGAATGACAACTACCATCGGCAACTCGTCGCAAGAGATTCAGGAATACTTGCTGGCGATCGGTGAGACTCAGTTCGGCTCGGCAATGGAAGACCAGATGAAGCGTCTTCCCGGGCTATTATCCAATCTCGAAGATAACGTCGCTGCACTATTCCGCAAGCTCGGAGACGTTGGCGGCATTAAGCTATTCAGCTCGGCGATTACTGGCGCGAGCGCCGTTATTGTCGGAATAACAAACAATCTCGACGTTCTAGCTATTGGGCTGAGCGCAGCTCTGGCTGGATTCGTCGCATTTAGTGCCGGATCAATAGCGGCATCAATAGTCGCTGGATTTAGCAGAATGAGGGCGGCGGTGCTGGCTCTGAATCTTGCGATCCGGGCGAACCCGATAGCATTCGTGGCATCTGCCATTACTGCTGCTGCGGTAGTGATTATCGCAAACTGGGACAAGATAAAAGTCGCCGCTGAGCGAGCTGGAGTTCAAATTCAGATCGCATTCGAGAAAGTGAAGATTTTTCTTATGGAGTCTTTTGCTCGTGCTCTTAATTCGATAATCAATCTATTTAGCGACTTTCAGGACAGAGCAATCGCAACGATGGGTGCGGTGGCTGCTGCTGCCAGAGACCCGCTTAGTGCTTTCGAGACATTTAACGAGGTATTCGATGAGACTCTGGCAGGATTAAAATCTGGAAGAGACTCAGCTGATGTTTTTAGCGGCTCTATAGAGGCAAGCAAGTCGAGAGTAATCGAGTTGGAAGGCAGTCTGGAGACGATGAATACTGAGGTGGTGACTACCAATGAGGTCGTCGGACAAGCAGTGCCATCGCTTTCTGATTTCGCTATCCAGATCGACGAGGGCGCTACTGGTGCGTCAAATATGGCGGACGAACTCGAAGCCGTAACAACAAAGACTCAAGAGTTGCTCGGGCAATTAAGCAACGAGACCGAAGCTCTGAGCATGAGTTCGCGCGAAATAGATATTCGCAACAATCTACAAAGGGCTGGGGTAGAAGCAACATCCGAGCTCGGCGAACAGATTGTCGCCGCCACTAATAACTTTCATGATGAGAAAGAAGCGATAAGTCAGGCGGCAGATCAAGCAAAGCGACTGGCCGAAGAGCAAGCAGAAATAGCCAGACGCAACGAAGAAATAAAGAGCGGACTATCCGACTTCTTTGTGGATATGTTCGAAAACGGTCGAGACGCATTCGATAATCTAGCGAAACAGTTCAAAGCGATGATCTTAAAAATGATCGCAGACTGGGCGGCGTCCAAGATTGTCGAGATGATTAGCGGAACATTCAGCGGAATCGGCACATCGATTAGCGGGATTTTTAGTGGTATTTTTTCATCTATCGGAACGTCTATATCCGGCCTGGCATCAAGTGCCGCGTCGGTTCTGTCGAGTTTAGTTGGCGGTGGCGGTGCTGCTGCGGCCCAGACAGCGATAGCGGCAGGAACTAGCACAATGGCTGCGAATGCTGCTCTTGGTGCAAGCACAGTGGCCGCTGGGGGTACTGCTGCCGCCACTACTGCTGCTACTACTGCTGCCGCCACTACTGCTGCCACTACTGCTGCGGCTGCTGCTGCGGCTCAGTCTTCAATTGCCGCTGGCACTAGCACAATGGCCGCTAATGCTGCGGCTGCTGCTGCAAGCACCGGCGCTGCCACTGGAGGCACTGCCGCCACTACTGCCACTACTGCTGCCGCTGGTGGCGGTAATGCGATTACTTCGGCTCTAAAATCTTTTGGCCCTGCTGCTATTTTTGCTTATCTAGCGTTCAAGTGGGATATTTTCGGTCTAAACCGTCCAAATTATCCGACTTTTGCTGAATTACCACCGGCAGTTCAAGCCGAGCAAATGCTAGAGGCATTTAATGCCAATATGCCGATGAGTCTAGTCGGCCCAGATATGGAAGAGACGGAAGGGATGGCTGGGTTTGAGCCAGCCATATTAATTGATCTGTATAGAAGAATAGAGGGCCAGTTGGGAGAAGACGGGACAGATACGCTGGAAAAAATCCAGAATCATCCGCTTTTGCAGACTTCGCTATATGATATGACCCACGGCTCTTTTCGCAGCGGTTTGGATTTCGTGCCGCATGATGGTTTTGTCGCAGAGCTACACGCTGGCGAGCGAGTACAGACGGCAGAGCAAGCCCGGTCGTCAGATAGCATGGCCGATCAGATTTCTGGGTTACGCCAGAGTGTCGAAGAGGTCATGATTGCAGTGGCGAGAAACACCGGGAAGCTCTATCGATTGAATGATCGCTGGGACAAGAATGGCTTGCCTCCGGTGAGGGCATAAAATGAAAATTATCAGACCGGAAACGGTAACGGATTCTATATTTCAGTCTTCCACAGTGCCGGAAGCAGACGAAGCCGAGTGGTTAAGCGGCACGACTTATCACGTCGATGATTTGGTGATGGTAACGACTACAGCGAACGGAGCTGCTACAGCTACTCACAAGATATATTCTTCCGTTCATAGTCAGGCTGGGAATGATCCCACAGTGGATGACGGCACGAACTGGGCAGAGGTATCGAGCACGAATCGCTGGAAGCTATTCAATGCGATCGTGCAGGAGCAGACAGAAAACGCTGGCGGAATGGAGTATGTTCTACAATCACCGGCAGTAATTAACTCCCTGGCACTGATTAACGTAGATACAGCATCGGTCACGGTAGAGGTGGTTGATTCGGTCGAGGGTACGGTTTATGACGAAACATTTTCTCTAGTTTCGTCATCTGGCATTCAAGACTGGTATGCCTATTTCTTCGAGCCAATCGTGCGAGATGATCGCCTGGCGATTCTTGATCTACCACCGTATGCAAACGCAGATATCACAGTGACTTTCACAGATACCGGGACAGCTAAATGCGGGGCATTAATTATCGGACAATTTGCCGATCTTGGATTCTCGCAACATGGTGCTAATTACTCGATTATTGATTATTCGGTAAAAGCTACCGATTCACAGGGCCGGGTAACGATCACCGAAGGCCCGTATGCAAACAAGCTGGACGTGGATGTAGTTTTGAACACTTCTGCGTTTGGCGTTACTCGAAGCACTCTGACCGATCTTCGCACGACTCCGGTGGTCTGGGTGGCCGAAGAAGACAACCGAGATTCGATCGTTTACGGTTATTACCGCGAATTTGATATAATTCTCAGCAATCCAACAACTTCCAGATGCTCACTTGAAATAGAAGGTCTTGTATAATGACTATCCCAACGATTAGCACGCTGCCAACGGCTCCGGCGAGAACCGACGCCCCGGCGACATTTATCACTCGTGCCGACGCTTTTTTGGCTGCTCTGGTCACAATGCAGAGTGAGCTGAATACAAGTATCGGCGCGATGAATACCGACATCGGCGGCATCGCTGCGAACGTCACGGCTGCTCAAGCTGCACAAACTGCTGCCGAACTTGCCGAGACTAACGCAGAAGCAGCACAAGCCGCTGCGGAAGCGGCATCAAACGCGACTCTCTGGGTGAGCGGAACAAGCTACTCGTCTGGAGATGTAGTTTACTCGCCAGTTGATTACAAATCATATCGAGCCAACACAGCGACCAGTGGCACAACAGACCCGAGCGCGTCTGCTGATTGGACTAAACTCGCTTATGCGCTGCCAAGTCAATCTGGTAACGCAGGAAAGTATCTAACAACAGACGGAAGTAATGAATCTTGGGGTGATATATCAGCTTCGCCAACGCTAGATGCAGTGGCATCTGGGGCATTGAGCAATGGCGATAAAGTTATTATTAATTCAGATGGAACTGTAAGTGTTGCTGCTGAAGTGCCATCAACTACACCAGTAGCAGGAGATAAAGAAGTTTTTAATAGCGGAAATATATATGACTTCTTTGCAACTTATGATTCTGCTAATGAAAAAGTAGTTATTGCTTTTAGAGACGTATCAGCAGGGTCTGGTAAAGCTATTGTTGGATCAGTCGATTCTGCAACTAGAAGTATAACATTTGGCTCTTCAGTACAATTTGACTCTGGATCTGCCTCCAATACTCAAGCAGATTATGACTCGGCTAATGAAAAAATAGTTATTGTATACACTGATGGCAATAATTCTTCTTATGCAACAGCTATTGTCGGAACAGTCAGCGGAACAAGCATATCTTTTGGCTCGTCCACAGTCTTCAATAGTGTTTCATCTACTAATAATTCAGTCGCTTTTGACGTAGCTTCTGGAAAAGTCGTTGTTTCATGCAAGGATGGTGCAACAGTAGACGGATTAGCTAAAGTAGGAACGGTGAGTGGAACGGGTATTTCTTTTGGTACGGGTGTATTTTACAGAGTCGGAAGCGTTGGCGATCAAAGAATAGTTTACGATTCAACGAATGAAAAAATCGTTATTGTATTTATAGATAATGCGGCATCAGACCCGCTTCATGCAATAGTCGGAACAGTTAGCGGAACAAGTATATCTTTTGGCACTAGCGCCGTAATTACCAGTGGTAGTATGGCAAATAATGACGCAACATTTGATTCTGGCAATGGAAAGATCGTTGTTGTTTATAGAGACAGTACGGGCGCAGGCGGCGGCGCTCCAACAGTCGCAGTAGGAACTGTAAGTGGAACAAGCATTTCTTTTGGCACTCCCGTTGCTGCTTCAAGCGCAAACAGTGCCTCGACGTCAATAACATACGACGCATCAAGAGGAAAAATTGTTGTAGCATATAGAGATCAATCAAATTCTAATTACGGAACAGCCGTAGTCGGTACTGTGAGTGGGACAAGCATTTCTTTTATTACTCCTTTGGTTTTTGCAAGCACAAATTCTGGTTTCCCAAAACTTGCTTATGATTCAGTCAACGAAGAAGTAGTGATTGCTTTCAGAGATGGTGGAAATTCTAATTACGGAACTACAGTCGTTTTTTCTGCTAGTTCATTTGAAACAAATTTAACTTCTGAAAATTACATTGGAATATCTAGTGCGGCTTACTCTGATTCAGAAACAGCGACAATTCAAATTATCGGATCAGTAGATGATGCTCAATCTGGATTAACTGCTGGTCAGTCTTATTATGTGCAAACAGATGGAACTTTATCTGAAACTCCTGCTGACCCATCAGTATTTGCAGGAACAGCAGTATCGGCAACCAAATTAATAGTAAAAGGGTAAAGTCATGAAAACAATTTTAGACGCACAAAACTGCTCAAAGTATCTACTCGAAGACGACAAGAACGTTAATATTAAAGATGACTGTATAGAAGTCGGCTCGCCAGTGGCGTTTATTATCGGCGATCTTAACTCAAGCAACGCGACACTGATCGAAGGCGTAACCGAGCCAGATGATTGGTATGGATGCAAGTACAACTACGTCAACGGTGCTTGGGAGTTATGCTCTGACTGGATTGACCCGAGACTAGAAGATGCTTAATCTTATTTCGTCACTTGCCGAGCCAGTCACAGGGCTGCTCGGTAAGTTCATCGAAGACAAAGACCAGCGGGCGCTACTGGCTCACGAGATCGCTACACTTGCCGAGAAACAAGCGCAGGAACAGATTGTCGGGCAGATCAAGACGAACCAGATCGAAGCGGCTCATCAATCGATGTTTGTCGCTGGCTGGCGTCCGGCGGTCGGCTGGGTTTGCGCTCTGGCGATGCTATTAAATTTTATCTTGATTCCGTTTATCAATCTCGGACTAGAATTCGGTGGGCTAGAGCTAGAAATTGATCTGATCGATATGGAAACCATGCTTCCTGTGCTTTTCGGGATGCTTGGGCTTGGCGGTATGCGAACTTATGAAAAGTCTCGCAAAGTCGCAAGAGATAAGTAAATGAAAAGCCTAGAGGATTACGCCGCTACGGACAGGCAGCGGGAAGTCTTGAAATGCTGGGAAGAACATAATAGGAATTCTGTTAAAGCCAGTGGCGCTCTGGGTATTACTTCTTCCACTGTCAGAGACATCATTAACACTATTAAATCGAAAGCCGCTGCTGCGGGATACTCAGACAACTGGGATGCGAGAAGACACGTTCCTGCTGGCGAGCACGTCATTGGTCGGTCTATTTATACAGAAGACGATGAAGGCAACAAAGCCTGGTTAAAAACTAAGCGCAAGATCGAGGACGCAGAGCGAGAAGCTGGATTAAAGGCGTTCGTTGACGAGCTGACCAAAGGGCTAAAACCAGCAAAAAATACTCACAAGAAATCGCCAAAGGGTAAATCGAAGGACTTGTTACCCGCAATTATAATCGGAGACGCCCATATTGGTATGCGTGGAGATTCTGAGCCGACGCGAGAGCGCGATTTTAATTCTCAGATAGCATCTGCCGAGATTCTTGAAGCAATCGACTACCTGGTTGATGCTGCCCCGGCATCCGAAGAAGCGCTTCTGATAAATGTCGGCGATTTTACTCATATCGACCGATCTACTCCATATCCGCAGACTACCAACGGCACACCGATGGATACCGATACGCATATCGAGGCCATCATGCGAACGGCTGCGAATACGATGATTCACGGGATTTTGCGGATACTTGAAAAACACGGGAAAATATCGGTAGTTATGGCTCGCGGAAATCACGATTCAGAGACATCGATCGCCATCGCTATGGTGCTGGCTTATTACTTCTCAAAAGATCATCGAGTCACAATTCTGGAGCCAAAGGGCTTCTATCATTATCTGACTTTTGGCTCGAATCTAGTGGCTATCACCCACGGCGACAAAGCACCAGGGCGACGGCTTGCTGATATGCTGCCGAGATTGAGCGTTTGGTCAAAGACAACTCATCGATACTGGATTCTTGGTCACTTCCATAGCAAGTTATCCGAGCAGTACGATAATTCAGTGCTCCTGGAGAGGTTCGGAACGCTCGCCCCTAGTGATAGCTGGCATGCAAGCAAGGGTTATCGGTCGCCCAGCATCATGAACCAGATCGTCTACCGCCGCAGCGGTGGAATAGCCATTCGGCATGAATACGAAATACCCGGCAAGGATTACGAGCCAGATCACGAAATCTGAGATTGTTCCCGCTTGATTATGTGATAAAATTCACTCAAAAGGATTCAACGTAATGGCTAAAGACCCCAGACTTACGAAATACGGTCTCGAAGGCTATAACAAGCCCAAGCGAACTCCTGGGCACTCTGAAAAGAGCCACGTCGTTCTCGCCAAAGATGGCGACGATGTAAAGCTGATCCGGTTCGGTCAACAAGGCGTGAAGGGTTCGCCGCCAAGAAAGAATGAGTCAGATGTGGACAAAGCTCGCCGGGCATCATTCAAAGCTCGACACGCTAAGAATATCCGAAAGGGGAAGATGTCGGGAGCATACTGGTCGAACCGGGTTAAGTGGTGAAATACGACGCCGCAGAAATGATTCTGTCGATTATTTATTACAGCGGCGGGGCTTACTCGCCAGAAGAAATATCAGAGATCATGGAAACAATCGCTCTCTACCAGCAGGGCGATTCAACAGACAAGAAATCGAGCACAGATTTACGAATTGTGCCGATAAACACTGGCGATAGCTATGACTGACGCAGAATTGCAAATTATGCTAGACAAAGCGGCGAAGCGCGGTGCTAGAGAGGCGCTAAAAGATATCGGGCTCCTGGACGAAGCTGCTTATAGTGATATGCGGGAAATTCGATCACTGCTAGAAGCCTGGCGCGACACGAAGCGAACAGTCGGTCAGACTGTGACTAGATTTTTAACAATGGCGATTTTAGGTTTAATTGCTGCGGGCGTTTATATGAAGGTGGGCGAATAATGCCGTATCACAGTGGCAGCAAGAAAATGGGTAAAAAAGCGAAGAAGAAGTCGAGCAAGAAGCCGAAGAGAAGATAATGGCGGCTTATGATAAGCCGGGTCTGCGAGAGCGGCTAAAAAATAAAGTCATGGCTGGCTCGAAGGGCGGCAAAGCTGGGCAATGGTCTGCCAGGAAAGCTCAACTTCTCGCGCTGGAATACAAGAAAGCTGGGGGCGGCTACAAGAGCGCCAAGACCGCTACGCAGAAATCTCTCACAAAATGGACAAAACAAGACTGGGGCACTAAATCCGGGAAGCCCTCGACTCAGGGCAAAAAAGCAACTGGCGAACGCTATCTACCAAAGAAGAAGCGGGAAGCTATGAGCGACAAAGAATACGCCGCAACAACTCGAAAGAAACGTGCTGATCTCAAAAAAGGGAAGCAATTTTCTAAACAACCAAAGAAGAGGTAATTATGGGTAAGTTAAAATTAGCATTCGAAATAGCACGATTCGTTTTATTTTTAATCACATCCATTAAAGAGCTAGTAATTCAAGCCGAGGAGCATATGCCGGAACCGGGCAAAGGCTCGGAGAAGTTCGCGGCGGTCAAGGAATCTATTCTGACAGCGGCAAAATACGCAGACATAGCAGACGAAGCTATCGAGAAGGCCGACGAATTTGTGGATACTCATATTAATGCGGCAGTTCAAAAGTTTATCAATGCTGGCTAAACTCGCCTATAGGAACTTCACGCGAAGCGAATTCGCTTGCAAGTGTGGGAAGTGTGATTCTACCGGAATGGAGATTTCGGACGAATTGCTCGACGCGCTGCAAGCT
>Ga0206123_10002563_pt1 | contig 15745 bp, 12 predicted proteins | sample Helgoland_Spring_2_FD_160086 | JGI IMG/M metagenome (GOLD analysis project Ga0206123, IMG submission 160086) | Pelagic subsurface seawater microbial communities from Kabeltonne, Helgoland, North Sea - Helgoland_Spring_Bloom_20160316_1 | ecosystem: Environmental > Aquatic > Marine > Epipelagic ...
GGGGTCTCTGGCAAATGTCATCCATCCCTACCCAACAGAGGCCGAAGCGATTCGACAATGCGGTGACTTATATAATCGCACCAGGCTAACCCCGACAGTGAAGAAAATACTAAGTCGGTTAACCAGTCTGCAGCGGTAGGCAGCGCTGGCAAATTCAGGCAAGCGTTGCCGCTGTTCATACGAACGGCGCGCGCAGAACCCGGTTTGAAACCCACACCCCGTCTGTCACATACGTCCCCTGATTGACCAGTCAATAAGAAGGCAGGCTTTTTTATACTTTATCCATCTAGTCGCTAATGCAGATGAAACCATAATGTTAAAATCACGGTCTAGTCTTATAAGATATGGGACTAGTCAGGTTTAGGGCTGGAAACTTCAGAGCCAGGTCTGGTCAGCGACTAGATGAGTTAAGGATCCTAATAGGCATGACAAAAGTAATTTGGGGCGTGTTAATAACAACCCTGCTTGGCGCTGGTATCTGGTTTATGCTGTCGTTAAATAATAGCGCGGTAGCGGGCGCCTCATTAGGTAAACTTCGAGACCAGGCAAGTTGTGTACGAGAGGTCACTCGGGGTTCTCATGTTTGCCTGGAAAAAAGTTGTTTCCTCAATAATCGCTACTATTTCCGTGCTTGTATGGATTCTGCTCGACGTTCCCCATCCTTATGTAGCGGTGTAAGGACCAATTTTGGCAACCTGATGGCATTTGAAATGTGGAAAAAAAAGCAGTGCGATAGCCTGAATAGAACTGATCGGGGATGCCACCATATCTGGCAGCGCGTCGCTCAAGCTTGTGACACATAAGGTGCTAATCCGTTAGCTGAAACCCCTCTGGAGGAACCTGACCAGCCCCTCTATCTGCCTGGCGAAATTCGCAGTCAAATCTAACCGACAGACTTAATTTATGATGAGCATTCGACGAAGTGGTCTCTACCATCTATGACAGCGTTCAAGTCACAGCCCCTGCAAACTAACAACACATTGTGTTATTGCTTGAGTTTTGGTTAGTTGATTTTGGGCACGGTGGTGTCAATATATAGCCTGGAACAAGCACTGAAAAAATACGACCAGCAAATTCAGCTTGCAGTGACAAATTCCAGGGAGCTTCTGCTTCTGATCGTTCAACTCATTCTACTAACAGGTGACCCATGAGCACATTGACAAGATCAATTTTTTTCGCCTTTGCCGCTTTTCTCGCAAGCACTATGGTTTATTCTCAGGATTTGGTACCACCGTTGCCCGATAGTGAAAATATTCTTCTAACAGTATTTCTAAAACATGACCAGAGCATGAACAACGATCAGCGGCGCGAGCTGCTAACGACAACCCGTTTTGGCGAGATGTTCCCACCCGAGGGAGTGGAGATCGTTGATCACTACGTCATGATGGGAATTGGCCAGGTTATTGTTCTACGCCTGCCTCCAGCACTGTTAAGGCGAACCAACGTAGCCATTGAGCGAGGCGCATGGGGCGCCTATCAGACGGAGTTCTATATTACTTATGATCTGGCAGAGGCACGTGCAGCAGCTGCCAGGGCAAAATAGTGTCTGCCATCGCTACCCGCAGAAATCAGAATACTGGCAACCCGACCGAACTCAAATTCAGGCTGAAGGCTTGCCGGTAATCCATTGCAGCCTAAACTAGGCCAATATTGAGAAGCATTTGCGCAACTCTTGAACAAAAGTTTCAGGTTGCTCAAATGCCGCGAAATGGCCGCCTTTGTCCAGCTCATTCCAGTACTGGATATTCTTGTAGCGTTGCTCAGCCCAGGAACGAGGGGTTGCGATAATTTCTTTTGGAAAGATGCTGCATCCGGTTGGCACCTGGACGCCCTTCTTCCCTTCGTTACCGAAGCTCTTCGCAAAGCTCTCCCAGTATAGCCGCGCAGAAGATGCGCCGGTATTGGGCAGCCAGTAAAGCATGATGTTATCCAGCAGTTCATCACGAGTCAGTGCGTTCTCTGGATGACCATCGCAATCAGTCCAGGCATAGAATTTCTCAAGCACCCAGCCCGCCTGTCCCGATGGTGAATCGCTAAGTCCATATCCCAGCGTCTGGGGCCTGGTACTTTGCTGCTTGGAATAACCCGCATCCCATTGCTGATAAAATTGTCCTCCGGCCAGCGCCTTTTTATCTTTATCATCGGGGTTTTCCAGGGCAGATTTTGTTGGCGCTGCACTCGGCATATTGACGTGAATTCCTTTACAGTTTCCGAGATTCTGTAATCCAATCATTGTAGTTACAGCGGCGCCCCAATCGCCACCCTGGGCAAAGTAATTCTCATAGCCAAGACGAAGCATTAATTGATTCCACACCTCGGCAATTTTTATGACACCCCATCCAGTCTCAGTGGGTTTACCTGAAAAGCCAAACCCGGGCAGCGAAGGACAAACAACATGAAATGCGTCTTCCGCCCTGCCCCCGTGACTAACTGGATCTGTTAGAGGCTCAATCACTTTGTGGAATTCCACAATCGAACCTGGCCAACCATGGGTAATAATCAGCGGTCTGGCATTTTTTTCCTTACTCCTGACATGAATAAAATGGATATCCAGACCATCAAAAACGGATTTAAACTGCGAGAATCTATTCAGCCGATTTTGGGTTTCAAACCAGTCGTAATCTGACCCCCAGTATTTACAAAATTCCTGATGGTATTTTAGTGGCAGTCCCTGTGACCAGTCATCGGGGGTTTCAGCATCGGGCCAGCGTGTCCTTGCCAATCGGTCCCTGAGATCTTCAATTTCACTTTCAGGAATGTCGATTTTGAAATCGCGAACTTCTGCTGCTGCATTTGCCATGGTGCTTCTTGCCCCCGGGAATAGTTAATTCGTTTTATCTTAGCAAATAGAGATTACCTTATCTTCGTTCACCTGCCCCATCATTTTCGAGTAAACTTGGACGTAGATAATCTACCCCTTACTTTAGGAATCGACATGCCGACTCTCCCTTTGCCCGCCTTAATGGAAGAACTTGTTGAAGATCGAAAAGAGTGGGTTGACGCGCTCGAAGACATTTACCGTGAGTACGGTGAAGCCGGTGTTCGGGACATACTACGTTCGCTCCAGAATCATGTGTTAACACGCGGCATCTCGCTATCAGAGGCAACCCTAAATACTCCCTATGTGAACACCATCCCGGTACCGGAACAGCCGGCATACCCGGGTGATGTGGAGATGGAAAAGCGGATCGAGAATATCGTTCGCTGGAACGCCATGGCCATGGTTCTGCAGGCCGCAGACGCAGGTTCCGGGGTTGGTGGGCACATTGCAACTTATGCCTCTGCGGCAACCATGCTGGAGGTCGGGTTCAACCATTGTTTTCGAGCACCAGGACCAGACTATGGTGGCGATATTGTGATGCCCCAGCCCCATGCAGCCCCAGGTATTTATGCGCGGGCGTTTCTGGAGGGCAGACTAAGCGCTAGCCAACTCGGAAATTTTCGTCGTGAATTGGGCGAGGGAGGTGGCCTGTCGTCCTATCCTCACCCACGCTCCATGCCTGATTTCTGGCAGGTACCTAATGCCTCCATGGGCTTATCCACACCTGCGGCCATTTATCAGGCCAGATTTGCAAAATATCTTGAAAATCGCGGCCTGAAACCTGCCAATGGTGGAAAAATATGGTGTTTTATTGGCGACGGTGAAGCAGATGAACCAGAGGTTCTGGGAACCATCAATATGGCCTCGCGGGAGAAGCTGGACAATCTTATTTTAGTAGTCAACTGCAATCTTCAGCGCCTCGACGGACCTGTCAGAGGGAACGGCAAGATCATTCAGGAACTTGAGCGAAGCTTTCGAGGTGCTGACTGGAATGTCATTAAGGTCATCTGGGGCAGCGGTTGGGATGGGTTACTCGCCCAGGATACCAGTGGCATCCTGCGTCGGCGAATGGAAGAATGTGTTGATGGTGATTATCAGCGCTATTCAATTTTACCGGGTGATGCGCAAAGGGAACACTGGGTACATGGCGACCCGGATCTTGAGCAAATGATGAATTCCCTGACAGATAATGAACTGCGCCAGATCAAACGCGGTGGCCAGGACTCAAAAAAAATATTTGCTGCCTACCAGCGGGCAATGGCATCCGTTGGCAAACCCACAGTGCTACTCATCAAAACCGTAAAGGGAGACAGCATGGGGGCATCCGCCCAGGGACAAAATACGGCACACCAGAAAAAGAACCTGAGTAGTGAAGAACGGCTTGGATTAGCGGCAGACTATGGAATAAAACTCAATGAGACTGCAATTAAAGCCGCTGAATTCTACCTGCCAGCCGCCGACAGCCCTGAAATGAAATATTTGCAAAGACGGCGCGAATTGCTTGATGGCTACCTGCCGAATCGGACCGTGGATTGCCCGGCGCTGAAAACGCCACCCATGGAGACATTCCGAACAATCCTGGAAGGGACTGGCGAGCGCCAGGCATCAACCACAACGGTCATGGTTAGAATGCTTCGGAGCCTGATGAAAGATCCGGAAATTGGCAAACTGATTGTACCGATTGTGCCAGACGAAGCCCGAACCTTTGGCATGGACGGTTTATTCAAGGCAGCCGGGATTTATTCTTCCGAAGGTCAGAAATACACACCGGTGGATGCCGAGAGCCTCATGTCCTATCGCGAAGCGGTCGACGGCCAGATTCTGCAAGAGGGGATATGTGAGACCGGCGCAATGGCCTCTTTTCAGGCCGCCGGAACGGCTTATTCTGTCCATGGTATTCCCACCATCCCGTTTTACATCTTCTACTCTATGTTTGGCTTTCAGCGGGTTGGGGACATGATCTGGTCCTGCGCCGATATGATGTGCCGGGGATTCCTGCTGGGAGGTACCGCCGGGAGAACCACGCTGAATGGAGAGGGTCTCCAGCATCAGGATGGTCATTCCCACGTGCTGGCGAGCACAGTGCCTAACCTAAAAAGTTATGACCCGGCATTTGCCTATGAACTGGCGGTCATTGTTCGAGACGGCATCTACAGAATGTATGAGCAGCAAGAGAAGGTTTTCTATTATATTACCGTGTACAACGAGAATTACGAGATGCCGCCGTTACCTGAAGATGCCCTTGAACACATACGTATTGGCGCTTCCGATAGCACTTCTAATAGCACTTCTAATAGCACTCTCAGTGGTATCAAACGCGGTGCCTATTGCCTGAAGCGCAGCGAGGGCACCGGGCCCACGGTTCATCTTCTGGGCAGCGGATCCATGATGCAACAAGTGCTTAAAGCAGCCGATTGTCTTACGGGGCTTGGCTATGCACCGGTTATCTGGAGTGTGACGAGTTATACCGAGTTAGTCCGCGATGCAGAGCGTTGTGAACGCGCCAATCGCCTGGAAAGTGACACCAACTTGCAGACTCCTTATATACAAAACCTGTTTGATGGTGAGAATGGACCCGTGGTCGCGGTGACTGACTTTATGAAAGCATTGGCTCGCGGCATTGCGCCCTGGATGCCGGAAGGCTACACAGTGCTCGGTACAGATGGCTTTGGCCTGAGCGAAGCAAAACAGGACTTGCGTGATCATTTTGAAGTAAGCGATCGTTATATTGTACAGGCAGCATTGGTTGGTTTGTTCAGGGCAGGCACCATTGGCAAAGCTCGCCTGGAAGGTGAGTTGCAAACCCTGGATCTCCCGAATGAAAAACTTGAGCCAATGTCGCGCTAGGGCCAAAGCGAGTCGCTAGATCAAATTAGGCACTCTAATCAAGATCGTTTTAGCTGGCTTCTCATGCTTATGACCACAGAGCGGGCATGATAATTCACCCCCCCGCATTCTCGTTTTCTGCTTGCGCCAGTTTCTGTATCATTTGATTTGAGCCAACGCCGCATGCGATAACAATTTTCATGGCCGCCTCTGTCGAGATGTCCAGTTTTTTGACGTTGCTTAAATCGGTTTGGATGACAAAACCGTTTACAGGGCTAGGGCTCGTCGGTATAAACACTGACACCCTATTCTCGCTATAGGTGTCGGTAATAAATCCAATCAGATAATTTTTGTTGTTATCAAAGGAATACAGCACAGGCTGAGTGAATGAATTTTTGCTTTTCGAATTTAGCTGGCTGAGTAAATCCCTGATGCTCTGATAGCCGGGAATGTTAGCAAGAAATATTCTTTCGACGAGGTGATGAAGCCACGCACCCCAGGCTGTGCGAATAATAAGTCCCACCATAAAACAAAAAAACAACACACCTAATGCTGCAACGAGTTCAGATATGAATAAGTCAGTATAGAGTTTATCTGCAACCAGTTCGCTAACAGGAGAAATGAACTCGCGAACAATAGACAAAAACCAGCCAAACAATTTGTAGAGGATGGCTATCGGTAATAGTACAACCAGGCCCCCGATAAATGTCGTGGTGAAAAAATTTTTGATATTAGACATAGCGCTAATCTTCGTCAGCAATAGTGTTGAATGTGATTGGGATACTCGCACAGTTGAAATCTAAAATCGTTAATTAATACACTTTGACAATGACATTCGGGATTACCAGGCAAAATTAACAGGCACCAGCATATCCGCGCCGGTAGAGGGTCAGATTTTTATCTCTGGAGAAAGGTTTTTTAATCGAACCAGCGCAATTTTTGCTATGGTAGGAGCTTCAAAAAATAGCGAGAAGTACTATGAGCGAAACGATGGATTTGTTTGACGCAATGTATAACTGTCGCGCCATGCGGCGAATTGAATCCCGGGAGGTCCCGGAGGAAATGTTACTCAAGTTGATTGACGCCGCAAATCAGGCGCCTTCCGGTTCCAATATGCAAAATGGCCGTTGGCTCATTGTCAGGGACCCCAAAATAAAGAAGGCCCTTGCGGATCTCAATCGAAAAGGAGTAGAAGCTTATATCCAGCCTATGCTGGACAAACCCGCGGGTTTACCTCACCAATCGGTCGATAAAAGAACAAGAATGGCAGAAGCTGTTGTATGGCAAATGGATCATATGCACGAGATTCCAGCACTGGTTATTGCCTGTCTCGAATTTGGCGTAAAGGTAGACGGCGCTGCGGCACAACGCGGCGGTGGTTCCATTTGGCCAGGGGTTCAAAACCTGTTGCTTGCCGCTCGCGCGCTTGGTCTTGGGGCAGCACCGACAACACTGGCGTTAGGCGATCAGGATGTCGTCAGAGAGATACTCGATTTGCCCGATACCATGGCAGCACTTTGCCTCATTCCCGTGGGCTACCCAATGGGAAAATTTGGACCGGTTTCGAGAAAACCCGTTGAAGAGATTGTTCGATTTGATCAGTGGTCTTAAGTGGACCTGGTGATATTTTTGGATAATTGGGCAAGCAGATTCTTGCCTGTGTATCAATGCCAGTAAATCCCAATTTGGAATATTCGCTGATTAGTTGTCATTTAAAATGACACTAGTCAGTGATTGATGGTAACTAATCGTTGCGCTACCAGGGTTCCGGGTCTTTCCGCTTTGCGGCTTTCATCCCCTCATCTGTTTCACCCACCTTCCAGTAACAGCTGACATACATCAGGTTTCTGTCTATTTTACGGTGGTGCCGAAAATACTGGCGCAGGGCTCTGGAAGCGCTGAATTCTCCCGCAACCCAGACTGACGCCAGGCCAGCTCTCCAATCGAGAGACATGACAGTATCTTCAAGAATACTATTTACGGCTTCGGGTTCAGGGTTAATCACCCAATGAACATTCATACCGCTGGGAATAGGTAAATCAATTTTGTCTGCCTCGGATATCACCTCGAGGATGACTTCTCCGACTGCATCTGCTGGCAGGAGTTCAAGATTGACGCTAATGGCCGGGAGTGCACTCATATCTCCCGCGAGCAAAAACCAGTCGGCTTCGGTATTGATCATTTGGCAAGCGCCCGGTCCATTAATACTGATTTGCTCACCAACGTTTGCATGATTTGACCAGCTTGCTGCGGGTCCGGTATCACCATGGGTAACCATGTCGAGGGTCAGCTCCAATAGAGCAACGTCAAATGCGCGCACGGTATAGGAGCGAACAACAGCTTTTGCGCCCGGCTGGGGTAATAAAAGTTTGACATAACCACCCTCAAAACCTGCAGGGAAATCGGCTAGCGCATTTCCGTGAAGAATCATTCGGGTCAGGTTGGGCGTGATTTGTTGCTTGTCCTGGACTACAAGATTGCGGACAACTTTGGCCATTTTTGAACTCCAGCGGCAAAAAATATTAAGTCAGTAAAAGTTCGGGACTCACTCAATCCAGAGGCGTAAAGGTCGGCAAAGGAAATGGCATCCTGGAGTAATTTACCAGCTTTGATTACCGGATATTCTAGCGACCAGGGCACCTAAATGCAAATGATTATCATTTGGATGTCGACCATTCAGCCTACTTCCTCACTATTTTGATTCACGCAAATCGCTCGATGCCCAGTGATTCGAGGTTCTGGTGCGGTAACAACAATACATTGGTACTATCCCCCTCTTGTTTTAATGGTGGAGCAAGTAGACGAATTACGGCGATATTCTCGATGCTATTGCAACGGTTGTTCCAAAGGATCGGCCTGCGCTAATTCATGGTGACAGAGTAGTTACCTGGTCTGAGATGACTGATAGATCCAATCGGCTAGCCCGAAACCTGCTGAAAAATCGTGCAACCTCGGGGGACAAGATAGCGTTTTACATGCGAAATCGTCCCGAGTACCTTGAAGGTTTGGCCGCTGCTTTTAAAGCCCGTTTGACCCACGTGAACGTCAACTATCGCTATATAGAAAATGAACTCCTCTACCTTCTCGACAACGCAGACGCGACCACTTGCATATTCTCAGGTGAGTTTATTGATCATGTTGAGAAAATCCGTGGCCAATTGCCTGGCGTCACTCAATGGGTACAGGTTGATGATGGATTCCCGCTAATGGATGGCGCTATCGCCTTTGAGGATTATGCGACAAAAGGCGATGCAAACGCCCTGGACATTAAGGGATTCGCGGAAGCGCAGCTGTTAACCTCCGCCTAACGACTTTCTACGCCTGTAAAGAACTGTCGCATCAGGTCACCTGCACTGGTGCGCAGATCAAACAAATCTTTGGTTCTCAGGACCTCATAAACAATGCCGGTCAGGTAACAGGAGAGCGCGACACTCAGGGTCCTCGCATTGGTGTTTTCCGCCAGTTGACCCTGGCTAATCGCTCGATTGAAGTACCGGGTAAACAGCTCTATGTTCCTCAGTTTGCCCTGCCGCTGTTTTTCAAGAAAAATCTCCATTTCCCCGGAGTAATCACACTTCAAAAAAAACAAGGAGAGAATGGCATGTTTTCTGGGATTTTCCTGCACGTCGACCAGTAGTTCAGTGCATCTCTGTTCCAACCGATGGAGGGGATCCGCGGCGGGATTATCCAGATCATCCAGTTCGTTTAGATCCGCCAGGATGCTATCAGCGGCGGACTCGTGGAGCTCATCGTATAGCGCCTCAAAAATGTCGAGTTTGTTTTTGAAGTGCCAGTAGACGGCGCCACGGGTCACGGACGCACGTCTGGCAATCTCATCCAGGCTGGTTTTGGATACGCCGCACTCATAGAAAGCGTCGATAGCCGCCAATATAATTTGACGACGGGTTTCGGCCGCTTCTGCTTTTGTTTTTCTGACCATGGGGAAGGATTATATATACATTCAAGGATGTATGTAATAAACTTTCGAAAATCCTCGCTAACTATCGTTGGCTTTCCAAACCGTTTTAGGTACCTCTCCCGCTGTGACCCAGTTTCGCTTTGTTATTCTCTTTTTTGTCATCGCTGCAGTTGCGTCGACCTTCTTTTACTTCTCTGCAGATGCGGAGGATGCCACCGCAGGCAAAACGACCAGACCGCCAACGGCGGTGAGCGTAATATCCGTATCAGAGCAAGCGGTGCCGCTAACCCGCGAATTACCCGGGCGGACCTCAGCTTATCGAATTGCACAGGTTCGGCCACAGGTCACCGGTATCATTCTAAAGCGATTGTTCAAGGAAGGGGCCCGCGTAGAAGCGGGCACCCAGCTTTATCAACTAGATGATGCGCAGTATGACGTTGCATTGCAGCGTGCCAAGGCCACTCTGGCTGAAGCCATGGCAGCCCAACTGTCTGCACAGCGCACTTTGGACCGTTATCAAAAGCTGCTTGGCACAAAAGCCATCAGCCAACAGGGATTCGATGATGCCGAGGTTGCATTGGCAAGAGCCAGTGCTGGTGTCGCCGTTGCACAAGCCGCCACTGCGGCCGCCAAACTTGATCTGAGCTATACCAGGGTTTATGCCCCGATTAGTGGCTACATCGGCAAGTCACTGGTTACCGAAGGGGCGCTGGTCACCACTAATCAGCAACAACCATTGGTCACCATTACACAGCTAGACCCCATCTATGTCGACATCCAACGACCGAGTACAGAACAACTGCCAATCAGGGATGGCGCACCCGTATCTGTGAAACTGTCAGGTAGTGCTGCCATTGATAGCTACACCGGCGAAGGACAACTACAGTTTTCTGATGTACTGGTCGATGAATCAACGGGCGCTGTCCAACTTCGAGCCCTGTTTCCCAATCCAGAAAAACGCCTTTTGCCTGGCATGTTTGTCAATGCCAGGATTGACCTTGGGACCAAGCACGGGATATTGGTGCCTCAAAATACAGTGGTTCGAGATCATGAGGGTAAACCTTTTGTCTGGCGAGTCGATAGCCAGAACCTGGTCCATCGGGTGTATGTCACCACCGCCAGAGCCGTACAAAATAACTGGCTAGTCACAGCTGGATTGCAAGATGGCGATACTATTGTGACCGAAGGCATGCACCGTCTTGCCGATAAATCCCCGGTGACACCTCATTCCGCGAAACCGGATTCCGGGGCACCGCTCACGGGGACACGCTGATATGGCGCAGTTCTTCCTTCAACGTCCGGTATTTGCCTGGGTCATTGCCATCATTATTATGATTGCTGGTGTCATTTCCATTGTCAACTTGCCGATTGAACTCTACCCAGGCGTCCCCCCTCCCACGGTCATGATCACCGCAACCTATCCAGGGGCTTCTGCAGACACGGTTGAAAAAAGTGTGACCCAGGTGATTGAACAGCAGCTGACTGGCATCGACCATCTTCGTTACTTTGTCTCAAACAGCGCTGATTCATCTGCAAGCATTATTCTGACCTTTGAACCAGAGGCAGATGCAGACATCGCCCAGGTACAAACCCAGAACAAGGTGCAATCAGCTATCTCCCAGTTGCCGCAGGAGGTGCAGTCGTTTGGTGTCAGGGTCACAAAATCGAACAACAACTTCCTGCTAGTGGCGGGTTTTTCTTCCACTGATGGCAGTTTGTCACAACAGGAACTCGGCGACCTGCTGGCATCTCAGGTTCAGGATCAAATCTCACGGATTAATGGGGTGGGAAACGTTCGACTTTTCGGAGACCCCCACGCCATGCGTATCTGGTTAGATCCAGCAGCGCTATTCAGTTATAACCTCACCGCACTGGACGTGACCCAGGCTGTCAGGATCCAGAATGCGAACGTCTCCGCCGGTCAACTTGGGGGCATGCCCGCAGTCCCAGGACAACAGCTGAATGCTACTATCACCGCACAGTCGCGGATGCACTCGGTCAAAGAATTTGAAAGTATCATTTTGCGGGTCAACCCCGATGGCTCTCAGGTGCGCCTCAGTGATGTGGCCAGAGTTGAAATTGGCTCTCAAGCGTATGATAGAATCGTTCGCTATCGGCGTACACCCTCTGCCGCGTTGGCAATCAGTCTGGCCACCGGTGCCAACGCACTGGAAACCGCCGAGGCTGTTAAGTCGCGACTCGCGGAGTTAAAAAAGACTTTGCCGCCACAAATCCGTATTGCTTACCCAAACGATTCATCACCATATATCAGACTTTCCATCGAAGAGGTGGTAAAGACTCTGATCGAGGCGTTTGTGCTGGTTTTTCTGGTGATGTATTTGTTTTTGCAAAATATTCGCGCGACACTGATTCCTGCGATTGCCGTTCCCATTGTTTTGTTAGGTACCTTCGCGTCACTCTCGATATTTGGCTACACCATAAACACCTTAACCATGTTTGCGATTGTCTTGGCCATCGGCTTACTCGTCGATGATGCTATAGTCGTGGTGGAAAATGTCGAACGCCTGATGAGTGAAGAAGGTTTGTCACCAAGAGCCGCCACTGAAAAGTCCATGGGCCAGATTTCGACCGCATTGGTCGGCATTGCCGTGGTATTGTCAGCCGTATTTATCCCAATGGCATTCTTCCCCGGGTCGGCCGGTGTCATCTACCAACAATTCTCCATCACCATGGTTTCGTCGATCAGCCTGTCAATTTTTGTGGCGTTGGTGCTGTCACCAACTCTGTGCGCCACCCTGCTCCGTTCGGAAGATATCAAAGAGCCTGAACATGGTTTCTTTGCCTACTTTAATCGATACTTTGACAAGCTTCGGGATAAGTACCGCTTTATTTCCGGCATCTTGTCCCGGCGGATATTCCGGTCACTTGTTATCTACGGGATGCTTGTAGTTATTGTAATGATGACTTTCTCGCGCTTGCCCACCTCCTTTTTACCCACCGAAGACCAGGGTATTTTGTATTTGAGTATTACCACGCCACCAGGTGCCACCGCGGAACGCACCCGGCAAACCGCCAAGCAGGTAGAAGACTATTTCCTCAACGAGGAACCAGACACCGTTGAGCATATGCTAACGATCAGCGGGTTTAGCTTTACCGGTATCGCCCAGAATGCCGGGCTTGGGTTTATTTCACTATCTGATTGGTCAGAGCGCAAGGACAAAGACCAGAGCGTGTTTGCGATTGCCAATCGTGCCAGGGGACCGCTGAGCCAACTGCGAGATGCATCGGTGTTTGCATTTTACCCACCACCAATTCGTGAATTAGGTAATTCTTCAGGGTTTGACTTCCAATTGATTGATGCCAATAGCACTGGCCACGATGGCTTGATGCGCGCACGAGATCAATTGTTAGCCCAGGCGAATGCAAATCCTCTTATGGTGGCCGTTCGCCATAATGGTTTTGAAGACCAACCCCAATACCAACTGGATGTGGATCCAGAAAAAGCGAGCGCATTGGGTTTATCCATCAGTGATATTAACCAGACATTACAAACTGCATGGGGTTCTTCCTATGTGAGCGACTTTGTCGACGAGGGTCGGGTCAAAAGAGTTTATGTTCAGGGGGATGCACCTTACCGAATGTTGCCGGAAGATGTTGGCAAATGGTACGTCCGGAACAAGGCCGACAAGATGGTACCTTTTAGTGAGTTTTCTGTGGGCAACTGGTCCTATGGTTCACCTCGACTCGACCGGTTTAACGGTAACGCCGCAGTAAATATTCAGGGAGCCCCTGCTCCTGGCATCAGTTCTGGCGCAGCCATGGAAGAAATCGAAAAAATTATTGCCGGTCTTGAAGGCGGCTTTCGCGTCGAATGGTCTGGCATCTCGTATGAAGAGAGGAGCAGTGGCAATCTCGCACCACTACTCTATGCCTTATCCATTCTTGCTGTATTCTTGAGTTTGGCAGCCTTATACGAAAGTTGGACGGTACCGCTAGCGGTGGTGCTGGTTGTTCCTCTCGGCATTCTTGGCACTATCATCACAACCCTGGCTGGTGACCTGAGCAACGATGTATATTTTCAAGTGGCGCTATTAACCACGATTGGCTTATCAGCCAAGAACGCAATTCTGATTGTCGAATTCAGCAAAACCCTGCACGAACAGGGACAAGGTGTGATGGAAGCTTCATTAAACGCAATCCAGCTTCGTTTTCGACCCATCATCATGACCTCCATGGCCTTTATGTTAGGCGTAACACCCCTGGCACTCGCAAGCGGTGCAGGTTCCGCCGCACAAAATGCCATTGGTTACGGTGTCCTCGGTGGCATGTTTACGGCCACCTATCTGGCTATCTTCTTTGTTCCCATGTTTTACGTTGCGGTTCAGAAAGTATTTAGTTTCGGTCGCAGCTCAAAATCGGAATAAATAATATAGGCAATTGGTGAGCGCTAGCTGCAGCCTGCATAATCAGCATATTGATACAAACCCCGGATGACTTTGCCAGGATCGTTCACTAAACTGCAAAAGTATGGAATCAATGAAACTCTTCGTCATTTTTCTAATACTGGGTTTGCTGGTCTCCTGCGACGACTCTACCCCAACAGCGCCTGCAAAAACTGTCACTGACACCTATCCCGGCGACACAGCATTCACCGGTAAAGTCCAGCAACTGCTGCGTAGCGTTGCAACTGATCGTATTAATTTACCCTGGGCGGGAAATCGAACGCTGAGTAGACGCCAACTTTGCGAAGCGCTGGTACAACGCCACTTTGTTGGTGTTAGTCCGGGTATGGGTGAAACCAATTCAAATTTTCTAAATTGTCCTGATGTAAGCCAATCGGTTTTGCTAAATGCCTGTGTGAATGCACTTGATACTCCGAAAGGGTTTGACGATGCCGATGGCTGGAGTGCCTGGCGTGGCAACCACAGAGGAACCTGGTTTAACGACGATGGCCAACGCTTTGATGACCAGGCCGACTGGGATCCGCCGCGCCGGGAACCAACCAGCGTGCCAGGGGATGTCGACAACAATGGCAACACCCGTGAGTACGATCTTCAGGATGTACGCTGGCCCGGACCACCACCTAGACACGGGTGGAATCAATCGCACCCGGATGTACCCTATGTGTGGGGTTGGGATCCAAAATCCGGACGCGATGAGAATGGGAATATCGGTACACACCTGGGTTTTACTTTTAAGCTGCCACCCTGTGAATTTATAATATGGTTAACACCGAAAGAGGCATTCCTGGAAGGCATTAATACGGCCACTGAAGAAGCCCGCGCAGTGAATGGTCGGACGGTACGAGGCTATCCAAAAACCAGTACCGGTTTTAATGGCCGCGGACAATGGGCGGTCGATCAGTAGGTGTCAGGGATAGAACCAGAGGTCAATCAGTTTCAATTGCCCCCATGGTCCAGCAGTTTATCGCCAGGTGGGTTCAGCTACCTTGATCATCAGCTTACCAAAATTTTCCCCGGTGAATAGCATACGGAACGCGCTGGGTGCATTTTCCAGACCTTCCACGATTGTTTCACGATATTTTAATTCACCACTTTGAATCCATTCACCCAGCGCCCTGGTCGCGTCTTCAAATTCTTCAATCCATTCAGTAACAACAAAAAAACGGGACTCAGGTGGATGCTCGAGGGCACCTAATACCATATCGGGAGTTTTTATTTCGTCCATACTGGTTGCATTATAGGCAGAGATAAATCCGCAAATCGGTACTCTGGCACCTTTGTTGAGCAGCGGCGCAACTGCCTCAAGCACCTCACCACCCACATTCTCAAAATATACATCAACCCCGTTGGGGCAGGCAGCAGCAAGCTTCTCCGCAAAATCCGCTTCTTTGTAATCGATGCAGACATCAAAGCCGAGTTCATTAACAACGTAATCGCATTTGGCTTTGCCACCCGCCAGGCCAACTGCTCGGCTGCCCTTGATTTTAGCAATCTGACCAACAACCGAACCCACGGCACCCGATGCTGCCGAGACAACAACCGTCTCGCCGGGTTGTGGTTTACCGAGTTTTAGTAAGCCAAAGTAGGCTGTCTGTCCGGGCATACCTGTGGTACCAACCGCGGTCGAGATGGGCGCAAGATCGGGATCAACTTTAAAAAGACGGTAATCGTCAGCCTTGGCAATGGCGTGGGACTGCCAGCCATACATACCACTGACGATGGTGCCAACGGGATAGTCCGCATTATTGGATTCAA
>Ga0206123_10002566_pt1 | contig 15731 bp, 3 predicted proteins | sample Helgoland_Spring_2_FD_160086 | JGI IMG/M metagenome (GOLD analysis project Ga0206123, IMG submission 160086) | Pelagic subsurface seawater microbial communities from Kabeltonne, Helgoland, North Sea - Helgoland_Spring_Bloom_20160316_1 | ecosystem: Environmental > Aquatic > Marine > Epipelagic ...
TCCGCCATCGATTGGCCAAGGCCCATATCCTGTTTTTGGAAGCCATTTACCCCACATCATAGCAAAGGTGTTGGCAATAAATCCTGGGAGATAAAGCCACAGCGTCATAAGGACAAGGGCAAGAAAATTTAGTTCTGTGGCTGCATCTACATTACTCATGAGAGGGTGGTTTTCGATAAGGCACATGAAGGCTCTTGTTGTGAAACCCCTTTTGCGGTTGAATTATCAGCCTTGATAGATTGCGTCGAGTTATGAGTAGGTCTGTCCTTGTCGTAGGTGGCGGTGGAAGGGAACATGCTCTTTGCAGGGCGCTTTCACAATCAGAATCAATCAGTGATGTTCACATAACTCCAGGTAATGCAGGGACGGCAAACTACGCTACGAATCATCCAATATCGGCTTCTGATATCGATGGCCTTGTTTCGTTATCTCAAACGCTGTGTGTGGATTTTGTCATCGTTGGCCCTGAAGCACCGTTGTGTGATTCACTCGCAGATCTCCTCCTCGAACACGGAATCCCTTGTTTTGGACCTCAGGCAATCCATGCTGAACTTGAAGGATCGAAACTGTTTGCTAAGGAGGCGATGCGACGGGCGAACGTGCCTACTGCGGATTATATGGTACTGGATTCTTCGAGTGATATTGAATCTGCTCTCGCTTCATATTCGAACAACCCATGGGTTATCAAGAGAGACGTTCTTGCAGGAGGAAAAGGTGTTGTCGTTACAACAAATGCGCAAGAAGCGATGGAATTCATCACCGATTCGATACACACCGATGGACATGTTCTCTTGGAATCATTTCTGCCTGGCGAAGAAGCAAGTATGCTAGTGGTAATGGATGCCTCTGAATTTGTCTGTTTACCCCCGAGTCAAGACCACAAAAGAGTCTGGGACGGGGATAAGGGCCTGAACACCGGTGGTATGGGTGCATACTGTCCAGCACCTGTAGTTACTGAAGAAATACATCGGAAGGTTCTCGAACGAATTGTCAAGCCGATGCATGAATCACTTTCAGGAATGGATGTCCCTTATCGAGGTGTTCTCTATGTCGGGTTGATGATCGATGAACATGGGGATCCATTTGTCGTCGAATTCAATGTACGTTTTGGCGATCCAGAATGCCAGGTTACACTACCATTAATCGCTTCAGATGTAGGCGAATTACTTTTTGCAGCAGCTACTGATTCGTTGGATACATATTCAATCGCATTCCATGACAAGCATTGTCTGACTGTTGTTCTCGCTTCGGAAGGATATCCACAATCTGCGAAGAAAGGACGGGTTATTCTTGGGGCAGAACTCAACTGCGATGCTGATGATGCATGGGTGAGTCATGCAGGAACTGGTACAGATGATTCAAGCAGACTTATTTCAACAGGCGGAAGAGTCCTTGCAACAACTGCAATTGCTTCTTCATTAGCCGAAGCAAGAGTTCGTTCTTACCGACGAATGGAAATGATTTCTCTTCAAGGTTCTCATCACAGAAACGACATTGGACATCGTGCTTTATGATAAAAAGTAAATCTCATTGTGTTGCTCGATTTTGAGGACTCATTCATAGTAGGGATTAAAAGAGGGTCGAAAGTGGCCAAAGTGCTCCAGCAATGCTGCTGTCGAGCAATCCTCTGAGGGAAAAAAATGGAAAAGGTATCAAAGACCTCGCAAAGGCCTGTTTTTGGTTGGCTCATCGCCCCACTTGCAGTGCTTATTGCAATACTAGCAAACTATGTCGACGGACTTATGTCGATCGACGTTGAATTGAACGAAAATGCGTTGATGCCAATCATCGCTACTGGTGTCGCAGGATTACTTGCTGTCTCACCACGTGTACTTCGTGAACTAGGTAACCTTCCTGATGCAATGACTCAAACTAGAATCTCTCTCGCTATGTTTGTTATTTCTATCGTTGGTTCAGGACTTGTTGAACATTACATCGATGCATTCACAGGATTCACATTCTTCATCGTAACGTTTGTTGGGTATTCACTCGACACACGTAGTCGTCATGAATGGATGACTATGCTTGTATTTGCCGGTGTTGGTGTTCATTCGGCTATGGACATAACAGCAGCTGCTGCTGTTACAGGATATCTCCCAACAGAGCATGTCTTCCCAAGCGGACAGACATTTCCTGTAGATTCATTCCAAAAGACAGCTCTTGGTTTCGTCTTCTTTACTTGGTTGACAATCTTCCCAATTATCGGTCTTGCAATCGGTGTTGCAGGACGTGGATTACTGAGTCCTGCTGGAGACAAGGGATGGTTTGCATACGGTATTACAAAGGACGGAGCATGGAATAGAAACGCACTTCCTCTGCAAATCGCTCTCCTCATTTGGGCAGCTGCTCACATGCTCACCATCTGGCATTTCGATCAAGGTCAAATCGCAGACAGGCTCAAACTCGGCGGACTTGCAGGTGAAGTCGCTAACGGATACGTTGGATATTGGCCCGCACTTCTAACAGGTATTGTCGCTATTATCGTATCTGGTATGGTTTCAGAACGTTGGCTTACACGTGCTATGACACTCTCTTCACTTTGGATGCTTTATCTTGTTGGATCATGGTATGAATCAGGATTCTGGACAAACGAAAGTTTCGATGATTCATGGTCGCCTTTGATTTGGCTCGCTATTACGTTCTTCCTCGGTGTTGCAATATCCATTATTGGCAATCACGACAAGTACGGTGGTTGGTCTAACCGAGAAGAACATCGCCCAAGCGGTGCTCGTGAATTCTGGAATGCACACTGGGCATCCTTGCTCACAGCAGTTGCATTCATTGTTGGACTCGTTATCCGAATACAGTGGTATGCAGTACCTTCAATGTACGCAGCAGGAACCGATGGTTTCGATATGACTGGAGGTTCTGACCCTTGGTACATGAAGCGTGTTGTCGATTACATCCTTGCACAGAATGCACATCTTGTCTATGACGCAGATCGATTCTATCCAATTGGTGGAATCAATCCTCGTCCACCATTGTTTTCCTGGAGCCTTGCTCTTGGTGCTATGGGATTGGAATTATTCCTAGATGAACCAAGCGATGCAGTGTGGTGGAGTATGCTTGCTCTTCCAGCCATTTATGGTGCTCTAACAATTCTTCCAGTTGCAACTATTGCAAAGGATCACTTTGGAAAAGCAACCGGAGTTATTGCAGCTTGGTTGATAGCATTCATGCCTGCTCACGTAACCCACTCAACATGGGGGCTAGCGGACCACGATTCATTCGTTATGTTGTTCATTGCGATTGGATTCATGTTCTATCTGCGTGCGGTCAAGTACGCAGGTTCTGAGAGACTTGTTCGAACGACTTCGATCCATCCTCTCGACATGCTCCGCGCTATGAGTGCTGTCGCTCAACAACGAAAGTATGCTATGTCAAACGCTGTTTTGGCAGGTGTTGCTTTCGGAGCGGCCAGTCTTGGTTGGAAAGGATTCGTCGTTGGTCCTGCAATCCTCTTCCTTGCATATGCATCACAAGTTGCATTGAACATGTTCCGCAGAAGAGATTCTACAATTCTCAGCACACTCTTCCTAACCATGCTTCTGACAAATCTATTGATCGCTCTTCCATTCTATGCGCATCCACAGATGAACCTTGTTCTCGATGGGACTGGACTGCAACCATTCCTCTACATTCTGTTCTTTACAATCGTTATTATGTACATCACAACCGGATTCAGAGACAAGCCATGGCTTCTCGTTCTGGGTACACTGGCCACTGGTGCAATGATCTTCTTTGCTATTCTGTACGTCCTGAAACTCACAGATGTCAGTAACGCATGGGATGTTTTGTTTACTGGAAGTGGATACTTCACAAAGACCAAGATTTTCGGAACAGTTGCTGAAGCAAACGCTCCAGATCGTGGATACATGTTTGCAAGTTTCGGACCTGTTGTGTTTGTACTTGCATTGGTTGTCGGACTCATTTGTATGTGGAAGACATTCAGCCAACGAAGTCAGATATCTCTTGTCTTTGGTATCTGGATCTTTGCTGCTTCTTACATGTCATGGACTGCAGCTCGTTTCCTCTTCAATGCAACTCCTGTTGTTGCCATCATGGGTGCTGCGGGAATTGTTGGACTGTGGAAGTGGTCTGGTTGGGACGGACTTGTTCGAACATGGCGTCGAGCCGGAATCCGTACTCCTTCTGACCGTATTGCTGGTGCAAGAAAGGCTGTTTGGAGAACACCTTCGTTCTCTGCAGTTCTCCTGGTCCTCATTATGATCTCAGGACAACAATTGACCTATGGATTGGATTCTGCTATTCCAAGCAACTCTCCTGCTGAAGGCGATATCGACGAAGACTTCTATTACACAGTACCTGACATTATGCGTTGGGATGACCTAGGATTCTCTCTTCTTGATAGCCGTGAATACGAAGCATTTGGTGGTCGTTCATACATGGGCTCTTTTGGAAGTGGATTTAACGGACAATACTGGAACGATGCATTCGATTGGTTAGCTGAACAAGATACAAACGAGTCTTATTCAGACAGACCTGCGTTTGTCTCTTGGTGGGATTATGGTTTCCAAGCATTGAACACCGGAGAGCACCCATCTGTTTCTGACAACTTCCAAACCGGAATTCCTGCATCAGGCAACATGCTTCTTGCACGAAGTCAAACCGATTTGGTTGCCATGTTCATTCAACACCTTGCCGGTGGAGATTTGAATTACAATATCAACCAGAATGATGGAGAGCGCGCCTTCACTCCTGGATTTGAGGCACAACTTGGAAAATACTTGAACGGGTCTCAAATGGATGAACTCAAACTGATTATGATCCACTCTGGAAAGGATATCAACCAGATGGCTGATGTTGTGGCAGACCATTCTTATGAGGTCTTCAAGAGCAAGGGAGATACCTACATGGCTCGAGGATTCCCTCTTGATTCGGATGGAATTCCTGACAAAACCCTTGGCCTACACTACCGTGTATGGTCTGGTGGTGAAATCATCCCTTGTGACAGCACCTTTAGTGAAAACTGCCTCAACGGAGACTTCAACAGTGAACAAGCCGCAAACAGTACATTCAGTAACAATGCAGATGTAAGCGAAGAAATTGTAAACTCAATTTCTCATTATACATTTGGTGAATACTGGTATACTTCTGACCTCGTCGAAGAATATACTTCTGTATCCACAGGTCTTCATCGTGCAAACTCTCACATCGCTTTGACTGTTCAACTGTTGACAAACGGATTGTCGGAAGATCAAATCATTGACCTTTACAACGACATCATCAACTTGAACGGATATGTGGTTCAAGATTACGAAGGTGCACCTGGTGAAACAATCATTCGTAATCACGAGATTCGATATTTCGCTGTTGACGACAAACTGTACCCACGTGCTGGACGATACAACTCTGAATCGGGATACAATGGCGGACGACCACTTGGTATCTTCGGAGCACCTACGATCCTCTCAGGACAAGATTTCAACACATTCACAAATGAAGTGTACGAAACCGTACGTGGCGATGAACCAGTTCGAGAAATGTCTCGAGAAGAAGTCGATGTTGCAATGCTGAAGGACGTACTTGACCAACAGTCTGGAGCTGACATTGATCCGCTTCAAGTCGATGATATTCGAGTAGATCATCTACCTGAATTCTTTGACACTATGCTTGCTCGTTCCTATGTTGGTTACGGGGCATCGACACTCGGTGCAGATGCTGGTTCTACAAATCCACAACCGAAGCAACAACTTCTATCCAATGACCGCGGTACGAATTTCCTACAACAGGCATATCCTCTTCCTGGTGCAATGATGAATCACTTTGTCATTGCGAACTGGTACAGTCCGAATGAGACATCTATCTTCTTAAATCAAGCTCAAACTGGTGTCGACATCAATGCAAACGCAGATGTTAAAATAATGAAGTACTATTCAGGTGCTGAGATCAAAGGAACTGTCTACATGGAAGACGAGGAAATTGGTTTACCAAATGCTCGAATGCTGATTGAACGTGATGCTTTCTCAGGAGAGGATGCAATCGATGGTGATGATGATACATATTGGATTCCAATCGGTTTCACTGATGCTGATGAGAATGGAGATTGGAGTTTCACTGCACCTGCTGGTCGAATTCGAGTAAGTGCTTTCGCAGGTATTTATGATGATACTGCAGCCATCCAAACCATCCAAAGCGGAGAACATCAAAGTGGTTTAGTTGATTTATTGACTGATGTTAACACGGACCGTGAAGTCTATGCCATTACCTCTGTTCTTGGACAGGTTGCAAACATGACCTGGCTCGGAGAATCAACACTCAACGTTACTGGCGAACAAGCAGATCGTAAGGCAGATGTAACCCAAGACATGAATATTGAAGTCGAAGGTAGCGGTGTTTCCGGTGCTGTAGAATGGACTGGCTTCGGCGATTTCGCTGGAGAACCTCTCGTCGAGACTGATTTCATTCTACGTAATATCTGGTCTATGACTGAGAACTATACATTGACAACAACCAACGGTTCATTCGACAGTGAGGAATCACGAATCCTCCAAGGAACTGGTGAAGTAACCTTCTCTGATGTAGGGACCTTCACGAGCGATGGAGTCGCACTTGCTTACAACTTCACAGGTAACTTTACTCGTGAGATTGGAAACGACCGTGTTTACTCTGGAAACGGAACCTGGGTTGGAATAGGTACTCTCGAAGCATCATGGCTGTCTCATGACAATTCATCCTTGCCTTGTGGTGAAAATGAAACAATGCCTGCAAATGCATCGTTATGTGTCCTCACGACTGGAACCGAATTCTCAACATATCTTCTTGATGGAGAAGTTGAAGCAAACGGACGATTGACTTCAGAAGGCGTAAGCAGTCTCAAGAAGGAACTCGTAGGTGAAACATTCGAAGGAACAGGTTCGTTCGAAGGTATCGGTACTCTCAACGGAACAGGCCTATTCATTGGACCTGGATTCTTTAGTGGAGACATCGTTAGCCCTGGTTCATTCTACATGACTGGAATTTTACCAGGTGTATACAACATGCTTGCTATTATGCCAAATGGTCGAGAAATTCTTCTACCTGATCCAGTCACAGTTGGTCTTGAACCGACCTATGACCTTGCAATGACTGTTCCAGCATCTCAAATTTCAGATACGCTCTCCTCAATGGATGGAGAGGTTCTTGCGAACCAAAACCTCACATTAATCGATGTTGAACTTGGAGAGGAATTTATGATTCCTCTCAAATCTGGTGACGATGGAAATGTATCTTATGGCCCAATCACGTCTGGATTTTATTATCTAAGAGTCGATTTGGATGAAGATGGATTCTACGAAATGAATCAAACGATTCAAGTCTTTGATGAGCCAACAAACATCACATTCGATCTTGGTGTCCCTCAGATGTATGACGTAGAGATTACTCTCAACGGACCTGCTGGATTTGATGTCTCGAACCGCACTGTGAATTTCACCGATCCACTTGGTTTGCTGCCTCTGAACTTGGTTTCTGACGAGAACGGCGTAATTGTAATTGAACTGCCAGTTGGTGAATGGGAAGTAAGTGATAACACCGATGAGGATTACATCCTTATCGAAGAGTTCACTATTCTAGACACAGATCTCACGCTTGATTTGGGCTATTCCACCTCTGTTTGGGTTAACGGTTCAATCGATGCTCCAAACTCTGCTGGATTTACTTACGAGGAATGGCTTGCTCTTCCAGATGAACAGAAATTGTATGAGAACGCAAGTTCAGTACCAGTTCGATTCCATGGAAACGATCTGGAATTCATCACAGTCACTGACCAATTTGGTGAATTCAGTCAACGACTTCCTGCTGGAATGACATTCAACATCAATGCTGCAAGTTCAGTATCACAATATTCTGCTGGTGGTCTCGTAACAGTTGTTGAGGAGATGGCTCCTCTGGACGTTATGATTCTAGCTCCAACGGTTGATGTTATCGGAAGTGTTTCTCTCTTCGATAATACTACTGCCTGGAACCAAGATATTCCTCAGTACGAGCCTGTGGAGATTCACGCTACTTCTGAGGATGGAGTCGTCTGGAAAACCCTGACCGATGCTTCAGGTGTGTTCCAAACTCAACTCTTGAATGGAACATGGACCTTTACCATCCCCGAAGCAGCATACAATGCGACCACAGTTTCTGACTATACAGTAATTGTTGCTGATGGAATGAACCCTGAACCTGTTGAATTGATTGCAAATCCAAGCAACAGCACTGTTGTTCTCAAGGTCTTCACAGATCTTGGTGACAGTGTATTTGAGAATGGTACGGCAATTCGTCCGGATATTCAACTCATCCCAGTTTCTCAAATGGGTGTACAAGTGAACTTAACATCCGCTGACTATACAGAAGATGGTGTTCTTGAGGCAACTCTCAGCCCTGGTATCTATGCGATAGAAACCAATGATCTTGATGCAGCAGATGAAAATGCATCTGATGCAAGTTTGAGACTGAATGGAGTTCTCGATGTCATCGCTATTGGACTAACCGGTCCTGAAGAAGACATCCTTGTTCCAATCGTCGATGAATGGCGAGTTACCGGTTCAATATCGTGGATGAATGGTTCGGCAATGGTCGAGAACATTCTTCTCGCATCTGCTGACGGAACAGGATACGTCCCATTGAATGTTGATGTAAATGGAACCTTTGCAGAATACGTCCCTACTGGAGACTATGTCATCGTAGCAGCACCAATGCTCAACGGAGATGCAGTCATGGAATCATTGCGTGCACCAATCACAGTCGGTGCAGACGCTTCACAACGAATTGATCTCAACCTTATCATGGTTGAAACCGTAGAAGTCACGCTGACGCTGGTGGAATCTGGTACAAACCAGACACTTTCTGGAAAGGAGGTTGTCTTGGTGAGTCATGATGGATATGGAAACATAACCATGAACCCAACAGACGGTGACGGTAATGCAACACAATTGCTCATGCCTGGTACATGGAGTCTCTTCATGAACGAGACAGCAGCACAACGTGTGTGGACTCTCGATACATCGAGCGCCCCTCAGGCCTTTACAGAAAACACCAGTCTTGGAATGGTCTATGCTGATCTTGAAGTCGAAATCGGTGGTAAGGCATTCTGGGATGTTGATGAAGATGACATTGGTGACGGAAACGAAGGCGTTGAAGCTGCAGATGTAACCATCCAAGGTGGAAGTATCGATACGATCATCCAAACCGATGAAAACGGTGTTTGGAGACTTTACGTGCCTATCCTTGAGAATTACACAGTATCTATTGCAAAGGATGGATTCGGTGTTGTCAACTATGATGACAACAATACAGGATTCTATGTTGTTGAAGGTGAGCCGCTCTCACAAGATATCGAAATGGCTGCTGCTCAAGTAACAATCACTGGAACTGTCACAGACATTCTCGATTCAGCCCGTCTTGATGGTGCAAGCATTGTTCTTTACGGAACTGCGGAAAACCAAGCAGACATGGTTGACGTCACAGGAACCTATGCTGGAGATGAATTAACCTTCACTCAATCAGTCGAACCGGGACAATGGGTCGTTGTTGTCTCTGAGGCAGATGCTCCATTCAACGGTGGTGGAATCGCTGTTGGTATCCTTGATGCTGCAGTACAAGATGGTGGTACTATTGATTTGGTTATGAGCAAGGGTGGCTGGATTGACATTAATACTCAATTCACTTCTTTCAACTTACAACCATTCAATGCAGGTACAGACAACTCGTCCTCACCAGTAGATACTGTTGTGGAAGTCGAAGTCGATCTTGGTGAAGGACAGGTATGGAACTTACCACTCAATTCAGATGGTACACTCGAAGTACTTCTTCCATCAGGTTCTGCTTCATTCGCTTCTGAATTCTCAACCGTTCAAAGAGACTTGACAATGAATTACACCTCCGGTATCTCAATTGATAACGGTGATGAGGGGCGTACTTCTCTCATGCTTTCTTACAATAGAAAGACCAACAGTGATCTTACGCTTGGTGTTGACAATGTTGTGAATGCTACAGGTCTTACAAATGAGAACAGAGATATGATGGCTACGATCATGACCAATGATGATGCAAATTACTCAACCATTGAATTTGAAGTCATAGCAACCTATGAAGGAACTGAAATTATGGATACTTTTGCAGTGTCCGGATCAGTGACCGTCTCTCCAGACCAAGCAGATTGGAGTCTTGAATTCTACAATGGCAGTGCATGGGTCGATTCCATTGACCTTTCACTCGGCATTGGTGATGTAGATGCAAATGCAACAATGAATGGAACTGTTCTTGCACGAATCAATCTTCCATCAGTTGAAGACGCATGGCATCTTGAGAATGGGCACAGTTTGAATGTCCGATTCATGGCAGATACTGGTGATATGACCGAAGTTTCCCTCAACGTTGCAGTTCCACAATACTTTGAGTTCAATACAACTGAAGTTACAGAAACAGTCGGTGTTTCACCTGCTGGTTCAACCACTGCAGGATTGACGATTAACAATAACGGAAATGGTGATGATTCGTTCACCTATGAAGTTCTTGACAACCTGCCAGATGGCTGGACAGTTGCTCCAATGAATGGTGTTACAACCATTGCTAAGGACAACATGCGAGACCTCGCATTTACCGTTTCTTCAGATGCTTCCTTTGAAAGTGGAGAAGTCTTGATGACCGTTCGTATTACCAGTGAAGATGGTGAATCTCAAGATGTTGAAATCACAATTGAATCCGCTCGAATCACATTGTCGTTTGATGATGATAAGACACTCTCGAGAAGCAATAACTTTGCAGATGTTAACCCGAACATTGTTGTAATCGTTATCGAAAACACTGGCCTAAGAACCGCAAGTGAAGTCACAGTCTATCTGACGCCTCTAACTGGAGAAGAGAAAGGGGTAGAGTACAATCAAACACTCTCCGTTGCTGCTCTAAGTTCTCAAGACTTCGAATTCACATTGCTTGCAGCAACTCAGGGTATTACACGATACGATATGAGAGCAGAAGTCAATGGTGATGATGCTAATTTCACATCCAGCACGCCCGAGGACGATTTCGGAATCGAATATGTTGTGCAAAGTTCTGAAGAGGATGATAGTTCGATCATTCTCATCACAATCATTGCATTGATCTTCATCATCCTCTACTTCGGTATCAAGGCCGCAAGAACCCGTAGTGGTTCAGGTTCTCGATTCTGATACGTGATAAGACAAGGTTTGATACCATAAGAGCCCCACCAAAGGGGGAGGAAGATGGAAGAACTTCGTGGAATGGAATTGCTCCCTGAGCCAGGTGAGCCCAGGATTCTATCTGCGATTGACCCTAGTACACGAGGTTTCCAAGAGCAATGGAGAGCTGAAGTAACGGGGTGGGCACCAGTCATTCCCGATTCTGTTTCAATCCGTCCAAAGAGAGTATTCTCTGTAATCTCTGGGACAATAATTGCTCTCGTAATGGCCCTCATCGTTGTATTGTGGCAATCAGATTTGCTTCTATTGGAACTTCCTCCTCCCTCATCCGAGTGGGCGTTCGAGGATACTAATATTCGTGAGTTGCAACAAGCCGGTTTGACAGGAGATGACGTACGTCTTTGCATGGTTGACACTGGCATTTCCCTTTCTCACTCAGCCCTTGAAGGTTCGACAGTTGAATTCAAGGATTTTGTAGGCAGCGAGATATCTCCTATGGATTATGGATCAATATCACATGGTACTCTGATGGCAGGTCTATTACTCTCCTCAGGATATCAAGATGGAATCGCCCAAGGCGTCACTTTAGGGATGGCTGCTGCTCTCAGTGCAGATGGTGATGATAACACAGGTTCAGAATCGAGAGTGGCTTCTGCGATTCGTTGGTGTATTTTTGACTTTGAAGCAGACATCATTTCACTTTCATTAGGAGGCGAGCAAAACCAAGAAGCCTCGAGAGAAGGTGCGACGGTCTCAGCAACCCGGCAAGCGATTGATCTGGGTATATACGTAGTAGCAGCTGCTGGAAATGATGGTGGATCTTCTGACGATGGATATGTGAGTGCTCCAGGAAATGTACCTTTAGCAATAACAGTAGGAGCATCTGATCGATTTAACGAAGTCTGGTCTAAATCCTCTTCAGGTGAACGAATCGATTCTGATGGAAACCAGCGTCAATACCCTCATCAGAAACCTGAATTAACAGCACCTGGGGTATCGATTGTCTCAACTGGAATGGATAATCAATGGTACTCCTCCAGTGGGACATCTGATGCAACAGTATTCGTAGCAGGTGCATTGGCTCTAATCCTTGAAGAACATCCTGAACTCAAGAGAACAAATGAATCTGGAACGGATTGTATCCAACTCGTTAAATCGTCTCTAGCCGCTTCACTCTCACCTGATATGACCCATGATCTACGAGAAGGATATGGTGTCCTCGATGCAAAGGCGTGGATGGAATCGCTTCCTTCAAACATAGACTGCTAAGCCAAAATGATGGCAGTTAGATTCATTTTACTCGATATAAATTTGATATTATTATGATTTAATGATACTTTAATGCGTTAATATCTGATATTATTGGCCATATTTGATATTAAAATCACAGTCGCTATGGGCGCAGTATTATATTCGTTCAGGTTCTCCGAGAGTTTAGAGGAATTGAAATGGGATTCAAAAATACAGGAAAAAGTGTCGGTTTGGTGGGATTACTCCTCACCTCATTGCTGATGGGTCTTATGACCGTGCCAGCGGCAAGCGCCATAAATGAAACATCCAATGGAACAATCTCAACAACAGAGACATGGAGCGGTACGCACACCGTCACAGGAGACATCATTGTAGCAGAAGGTGCCAAACTTGTCATCAATGCTGGTACGACTGTAAACATAAAAGCAGGGGCCTTGATTGAAGTTGAAGGTGCGATCTGTGCAGGTTCAGCCTCTTGTGGTGCTAGTCAGGCTAGTGCTTCTTCTCCAGTTCGTTTGAACTGGGCAGCCCCTGCAGATACTTCTGTAGTCGGTCGATGCAGTGTTCAAGGCAATAACTTGTTGAACAATCCTGATGCTGCATGTGGCTCAGGTGTTATTGTGCGCAATACAATCAACCAAGCTTCAACTGGCCTGTCTTACGTGCAATTCGACAAGGCTTACGGAGCACCAGTCTATGTTGCCTCTCTTCAGGTTGTAAAATATGCAGCCCTTGTCTTTGATGGTTCATCTGCAAATGCAGATAATCTTGGCTTTAGTGATATCAACACAACAAATGTAATTGCCATTGACCTTGCTGCACCAACAATCCAAGATTCAACATTTACTCTAGGTATTGATGGACTCGGTTACAACGGCCCTGGTGTTGAAGCATTCAGTGCAGGTGCTGGTATTCTATCTAAATTCAGTATTACAGGTTCAGAATTCACAGGAGATGCTGATGCATCATGCGATGATGGAATAAGTTTGATCTATTCAGAGGATTCGTTTATTGAATTGGAAAATCTCGATATTAAGGATAACGCTCAAGGTGTTTTCCTCCGTGGTTCATCAGGTTCTTTTGGAAACTCAACACTTGACGTTAAGTGCAACGGTATTGACACGAATTCGCTTAAGATGACCGGTGATTTTGAACACACACTTTACATCAACAATAATCAAATCACTACTGGAGACGGCGCTGGAATCACAGCATATGATGGCGCTAAGATCTCAGCAACAGGAAATACCATTTCAGGGGCTGCACAAGGTTCGGGATTCGGTATTCGTGATTCGACAGTAAGTGCTCATCAGAACACGATTGGCCCAATCACTGGTTTCAACGGCTTTTGGGTCTTTGGAAATTCTGATGTAGAACTCGAGAACAATACCGTTACTGATATTGCTAAGGAACCGATTAAGATTGGTGAATATCTCTACCAAGATAGCGGAAGCAACTATCCAAGTCCATCTCCAAACAGAGCCTACATTGCCAATAATCTCGTTGCTAACAATACTGGTGTTTGCAACTCAGTATGGATGTATGGTGGGGACTTCCAATGCCCTGCAATTCACATCTTCATGGCATCTGCTACAATCGTAGGTAACACTGTTACTGGAAATGCAGGCGATGGAATTCGAATCAAGGGTTCAATCGTCAACGTTCAAGATAACACAATTGAAGCAGGACAATTTGCTGCGAACATCAGTCATTTCGACAACAAGTATGGATCTAAATTTGGTTCAATTGGTTACTTTTCTGGAAACACTTGGACAAATGCAACACAAATTTACAATATTTCTGAATCAAGAGTAACTGTTCAATCTGAATACATCCCTGATGCACAAGGAGGCTACACTCACCCAGTCATGCTCTCATGGCTAGGTGCGGAGTGCCCTTTTGTGCAATCTGAGTGTTTGTTGTTACCTGAGACAAGCATCATGCCTCCTCGAGACATGCCACTTGCTATTGAATTAGTCAACAACTCGACTGTCTTCTCGTTCGCTGATTTACAGAACTTTGACGCTACAAAAGTGCATGTTCAAAACCAAAACTCTGCTTGGGGATCTCAAGTTCGAGAAGGTGAACTCGTTCGCTATCAAGTGAAAGCCAAGAACAGTAACGTCGCAGGTGCGACAGTCATTATCAAAGATGCAACTGGCCTGCCTATCTACGAACTTACAACAGATGAATTTGGATTTACTCAACAAGTATCTCTACCATCCGACTTCCTATTGGATCGGAATTGGAATCACTTCGTAGGGGAAACGGATGTTGTTGTCCCAGGTTCTGATGATGGAACCGGTAACCCTATTGTACTCACTGAAGATACATGTTCTGATGGATATGACAATGATGGTGACACATTCGTCGATGATGCCGATACCGATTGTGTAAACGGTAGAGAATTACCATTCTACATCGTTGAGGCGTACAAATTCAACAAAGGAAAGAAAGATTTCGACTTTGTCTTGAGTGGTGCTGTTGATGATATTATCAATCTCGATAACCTCCGCCCAGGAGTAACAGTTGAACAATACGACGGAGATTCGTTTGCGATCAATGCGGTCATTACTGGATCTGCTTGGGATGGGCAATTAGGTGGTCAGACAGACTCCCTTGCCTATGATCTTCAATTCGGCCTTGTGAGTCGTGTTGAGATCCAACCTCCTGGCAGTTCGGATTGGTACTATGCAGTGGACACATCTGGAGCAAATGGTCAGTTGACAAAAGATAACCATCCATTCCAATCGTGGTCATTCGATTGGGACCTCTCCGCACACCCTGAGGGAGAAAGCGATGTTACTTTCAGAATCCGTTCATACGATGGTCTTGATTATTCTCCGGTTGAAGTCCGTAAATTCAAACTCAACCTCGTCCCTCCTACATTATATCTCAACGAACCTCTCGATGGTTCTACACATACGAACGGTAAAATCCTCTTCACAGGCACTGCTTCAGACCCATATTCGGGTACTTGGGGATCGGATATCCAAGACATCTGGTTCGATGTAAGTGGGCCAAATGGATACAGTTCTCACTTTGCCATCAATGGTTCAGTAGCATGGGCCTATCAATGGAACTTCGATGAACTTGAATCTGGTGAGTACGATTTCGAAGTGTGGGCAAGCGATAGCGATTATTGCGATGATGAACAAGATATTTGCGTTGTTCAGACAAGAACTGTGATCGTCGTTAACGACAACATCATTCCAATTGTTGACTTATTGGAGCCGGATGGTACTGAAACAGTACGTGCAGCCACGAACACAACATTGATCGGATTTGCAAGCGATGGAGCTGACGGGACAATTACTCGTGTAGAGATCA
>Ga0206123_10002575_pt1 | contig 15699 bp, 14 predicted proteins | sample Helgoland_Spring_2_FD_160086 | JGI IMG/M metagenome (GOLD analysis project Ga0206123, IMG submission 160086) | Pelagic subsurface seawater microbial communities from Kabeltonne, Helgoland, North Sea - Helgoland_Spring_Bloom_20160316_1 | ecosystem: Environmental > Aquatic > Marine > Epipelagic ...
TGTCTATCCACAAACTATCTTCGGCGGTATTACTTCCCTCGTAAGTGCCTGTAATATATACCTAACTTATTTTTAGTTTTGCAGTTTCGGCTGAATTTGTCTATTTATGGACGGGAACTAACTAGTGCCCGCCTGAAAAATATCCTGGTATCTTGGCCTCGATCATCTGTTCGCTGACTTTCCACAAACGATCAGCAGCTGTTTTATCGACTGCATAGCTGATAACACCCTTCGGGATTTGTGGTCTCGATTCGCAGACTTCAGCAAAACCGCAATCTTCAAGGTAGACGCCACCTTTGCCAGTCAACTGAGGTGAAGTGGCAGCCCAGGTAGAAGTGGACGCGCCTTCTGCCACCGTTTTGAACTGTTCGTTTACATTACCTTCCGCATCGACCCAACCGCGGGATTCAATATCGTCTTTTGACATATGTCGTTGAAGCGCGGTCATAATTCCCCCCGGATGCACAGCAAAGGCTTCGAGGCCTTCTGTACCGTACATGGACTGGAGCGCAACCGCGGTTAAACTATTGGCAGATTTTGCCTGACCGTAGCTTGCCCATGGGTCGTAGTCCCGGTGCTCAAAATTGATGTCTTCAAATATGACCGGGCTAATCATGTGACCGGTTGAACTCAGGCAAACAACCCTGGCACCACCGGATGCTAATAAACCCGGCAGTAACAAGCGGGTCAGGGCATAGTGACCGAGGTGATTGGTACCAAATTGCAACTCAAAGCCATCGGTGGTGAAGGCTTTGGGAGAGGCCATAACCGCGGCATTGTTAATCAGAATATCCAGGGACTCATGGTTACCCGCGTATTTGGTGGCGAACGACTTGACACTTTCGAGGGAGCCAAGATCCAGCATCGCTGTGCTAACGGCGCCTCGAAGTTGCTGGTCATTAATTTTAGTGGCAGCTTCCGCAGCGCGTGTCATATCACGACCGGCAATGGTGACCATAGCGCCAGCCGTGGCCAGGGCGTTGACGGTTTCATAGCCAATACCGGAATAACCACCAGTGACAATGGCATTTTTACCGGTAAGGTCAACATCTGCAACGACATCAAGGGCGGTGGTACGATATCCAAATACGGGTTTGGTCATGGTTTAGCCCAAAAAAAGTAGTGCAAGCATAATACAGACTTGCAACCAAATAGAAACCCAATGGCTGTTTCCATCGCTGGGCCTTACATGGCCTGCTTGTTTCGGTAGACGCCAAAATAAACATAAGGCAATCGGGTTTTCTTGCCAGGACGGATATTCTCAGGAACTTTATGCTTAACCGCCGGAATACTTCGTAAATAGGCAACGATTGACTTAGCGTCCTCGTCAGTCATTTTTGCATAACCCGGCCACGGCATCACTGAAAGATTACGCTGACCATGCTTGTTTATACCGGTACGAATCACCCGTGCAATTTCTTCATCTTGCCAGGCGCCAAGCCCGGTTTCAGTATCTGAGGTCAGGTTGCCGGGAAACACCACACCGGGATTTTTTTGCAGCATGGGATTGGAATATGCAATGCCTGTACCTGATCCCGCCAATAGTCGGTTGGGGTTTAGCTCGCCGGTCAAGGCACCATCGCTATGGCACACGCCACAGGCAAGCAATTCAACCAGATATTTACCCTGCCTGACTCTGCTATCAGTATAGTGACCTTCACCCTCGGGTAAAGCCTGAATCGTTTGTGGCTCGACAAACTCACGACTTTCATCCTGTTGTGGGGTCTCGCAACCAAATAGGGACAGCCCTGAAATTACCGCTATAATTCGAATCAACATAACCACACTCGCTTGCCAAAATAGACAGACATATTAACAGCTCAACAGAAAATCCTGCAGCGTTTGGGTAAAGGATACCAGCCAATGAGCAATAGCATCATTGACCCCAGTCAGTAAGATCGTATCTAATTTGCATCCGAATACTATCTTCGGCGGTATTACTTCCCTCGTAAGTGCCTGTAATATATACCTAACTTATTTTTAGTTTTGCAGTTTCGACTGAATTTCGTCTATTTATGGACGGGAACTAACTATGTACACCCGAAAACTGAAAATTTCCAAATAGTGTTGGCAGCACACCATCTGCCAGGATGTCGTCACATTTACAAGTTGTACAATCTCTTAAAATTTGGCCCAGGGTTACTTTTATAATGGACGAACAAGCGTACTTCACCGCATGGAAATCGCGGTTTAACGAACCACATAAAATTGTAGAACCGACAGACCTCGCGCTGTGGGGTGGGCGTTTGTGCGCGACCCTCGAGCCAGCATTTATTTTCTGTGCGGGATATCAGGCGGCAATTCGCGCAACCTTCCCCGAACTTGATAGTGATGGCTGGCTTGCCTACGCGGCCTCGGAAGATCGAAGTGAACAAAACCCAAAGCCCGGCGTGACGGTTCGGGCAAATCAACTTTACGGATTCAAAACCTGGATTGCAGCGAGCCGATTTGTCGAAGATCTAGTCCTCAAGGTGGGCCGGGGCATTGACGCACAGTATGTCAGCGTTCACAGCACCAATGCCGGGGTGACGATCACCCATAATCCGACGCCGGGATTTTTGCCTAAACTCAGCCAGGGCATCGCTGAATTCAAGGGCGCGAATTTCTCTGCGATCAACGATCTCACCCGGGTTCCCGGTTTTGCAGATAGCGAACCTTACTTTATCTACATTGCACTGCTTTCCGCATTGTCCGAACATGCATCTGCTGTCGCGGATAAGTCATCGGGGGAGATTATCGCCGCAGAGGCCCGCAAGATCCTGCAAGCGCACGGAGATGCCTCTGCCAAACTGCTTGAACTAGACAGTGATGTCCAAAAGCTGTTGGCCTCAAGCCCCTTCGAAACCTCAGGGTTACTCAGCACATGGGGGAGTGATGCCCGGCTGTTTTCGATGTACTCACAAGGCATCCGCACAAGACAAACAGGTTAAAGCGCGGGGGCTGATTTCCTGCCTAAATTTGCGATCACCAGAGCAATGACGCCAAACACCAGGGCACCCAGACCAAAAGATAGATTTGGGATATCGATGTCGATGCCTTCCAACCCGGGCATCGCCAATAACAAGCCACTAAATGCCAATAGGAGTCGCGGGATCATACCCTGTATCGGACCAAAAAGTTGCAAATACCCTTGAACCCCCGCGGCAACCAACCAGACCCCCGCCAATGTCTCGGCGACCGCCTGCACAATTTCAAGGGGACTCCCATTCAGAATCAGCGCCGGTTGCAACACAAAGAAAAAAGGGATGCAGTAAGTTGCAATACCAAATTGCATGGCACGGACCCCTGTCGCCATCGGCTTTGAGCCAGCAATTGACGCTGCCGCAAATGCACCCAGTGCAACCGGTGGGGTAATAAAAGACAACATACCGCAATACAGAATAAACAAATGGACACTCAAGGGTTCAAGCCCACCTTGAATAAGTGCAGGCGCCAACACTATCGCCAGGAATATGTAGGCAGCGGTGACTGTCATACCGATCCCTAAAACAAAACTGGTTAATGCCCCCATCAGCAATAGAATCAACGTTGATCCGCCTGCCAGGAACAGCAGTTCATTGACCAGGGTGCCCGACAAACCGGTCAAGGACAAGGCACCGACAATCAAGCCGACGCCACTTAGTACAATCAAAAGCTCAACAAAAAGTGCACCATTGGCAACCAGGAATCCGTACAGCTCCTTAAACCCCCAACGATGTTTCTTTGAGAATTGATTCAGGATCAGCAGCACCAGGGTAGAAAGCCAGGGTGCAAGCGCTTCACGTTGCATCACCAACAACAGGACAACCAGCACGGCAAAGGCACCGAGGTAGTACCAGCCCGTCTTAATGGTCTCAATCAGGTCCGGGATTTGATCTTCCGCCGCCCCTTTCAGCTGTTCTCTGGCGGCAAAAGCGTCCAGTTGTAGAAAGAGCGCAACAAAATACAACACAGCGGGAATTGTTGCCGCCAGCGCAACGTCGTAATAGGGCATACCCAGGAAAGTCGCCATCACAAAAGCGGTCGAACCCATGACCGGGGGTAATAACACGCCGCCGGTAGAAGCACAGGCTTCAATACCGCCGGCGGCCGTTGCACTAAAGCCCGCGCGTTTCATCGCTGGAATCGTCAATTGGCCCGTGGTCATGACATTGGTGACAACGCTACCGCTCATCGAACCCATTAAACCACTCGATAATATGGCAACCTTGGCCGGGCCGCCACGAACCCTGCCGAGCAGAGCAAAAGCAAGATCAATAAAAAACTGGCCACCACCGGTGCATTTCAACGCCACGCCAAATACCAAAAACCCAATAACCAGATTTGCAAACGCCCGAAACGGCAAACCCAGAATGCTCTCGCTGCTCATTGCATGATAGATAGCCGTGTCTGGCAGTGAGACCGACATGCCTGAAAATGCACTCGGCATCTGTTCCGCAACCAGCGGATAAAGGGAAAAAACCAGCACCAGAATAAACAACGACCAACCCGCGACTCGACGAACAGTTTCAAGAGCACAGATCCACAGGATATACGAAACCCAAACCGCCTCATCTGGCGCACCAAATTCCCAGCCTTCGTCAAGAATCTGTTCCGCGTGCCAGTAGAGCCAACCCAAAGCCAGGAAGTTAACCAGAGCAAGTACCGCATCGACGCTTAACAGGTCAACTTTCTGGTTTGATCGATACTGCAAGAAGCCAAGAGGCATGAGGAACATCAGCACCAGATAAAAATACTGTGTTTCCAGCGACACTATGGTTGAAAAAAGTGGTGCGCCTAACAACCTGAGACTGTCCATCGCCAATAGCGAAACAATCACAGCCGTCACCGCAAGTATTATCCCCAGAAACCCATCGGTAGAACGCAATCTATTCACGGACAATTCTCTTTGTCAGGCAAGCTACTCATCGGTTAATCATCAGAGGGACGACGTTATCTACCAAACCGCATCGAACCCGGCTGCTGCTAACCGCTGTTTACGCAATTGTAACCAGAGCGACTCAAATTCTTCATCGCTACTGATATCCAGACTCTGCAACACTCGCCAGGCTTCAATCAACACATTTTGTCGTTCGATCAACCGATCATTATGGACAGTATGAGCCGCAGACCAGACACCTAACTCTTTATAATACCTCACCGCGGCTTTATGATAAGGCACCACCCAGTCGAATTGTTGTAACGAGAGTGCCCAGCCAATTGCACCTGGATCTGCATCCTTAAAGTCTTCATAGCCCTGATGAATCGCCTTGGCAAGCGAATAGACTGTTTCATCTTTTTGATCGGCGAGGGAAATCAGAATGGGATAGGGGTAGGTTGCACCCTCATGGGGATTTGAATCTGAAATGGCCGCGCCGCGAGTCGCGATATGTGGCACAAAGTATGGCGCAACCTTGAGTAGTCGATCCCAACAGTTTTTATCATCATGGGGCAAGGGAGGCCAAAATATTCCCCTGGGGCTCGCTTCAAGCTTTCTGGTCGGCCCGGAAACTGTTGTCGCGTAAGCAACATCGATCTGGTTTTCGACAATACCATTCCACATTGCGGCATAGCCGGGATACTCAACCCGAACAACATCGTCCCACCCCAGTCCGCCGCAGGCGAGAATGGCCTCGGTAGAAATATTGAGGGCCGGTGCACCTCTCACCCAGGGAATACGTTTACCACGGAGTTGCGAGAAATCCGTGACACCGGTATCTGCTGCAACCGCCAATGACTGATTCGACAATCCGTTCGACATCATGGTGATACGAATAGGCATGGGGCCCCAATCGCGATGGGCGAACTGAAACATCCCTTCCTGGGCAAAGTAAGTTGCAACCCCGGTTGCGGTGAACTGCACCCGACCTTTCTTGAGTGGCAGGAATCGGGAGATATCATTCTTGCCGGGAATCACCCTCAGATTAACCCCATGTTTATCTTTGAGCACCTTCCCTATCGCAACCGCTTGGTTGTAGCCAGTGGTGCCAAGATTATAAGCACTCCAGGCCATCGTGCCCGGCAACCTGATCTCCTGTTCCGCATGTGCGAAGGTTACAATTGCGACAGAAAAAGTCAGGAACAGGGACAAGCGCTGGATTATCGACATTTGATTAACTATTTTTAGGGAATGCGCACAATACCAGTGTTTCACCTGGCTCTACAATATGACCCTGTGGACAACTGCCAACCGATAAAGCTAAAGCAGATCTTTCAGGTAGACAGGGACACCTTGCTCGATAGAATTTTGCGCTGCAACCCCCATCGCAACCGATAACAACCCGTCTTCAGCGGTCACCTTTGGTGGCAATAGATTCTCAATGCTATGAATAAAGTCGAGATGTTCGAGATAACTTGCGCCATGGTGAAGACCAACCTCCTTCACCCGGGTATCTAACTCAACTTTTTGCGCCGTATATTTGCCGTATTCCCGACCCGCTTTGGTCATCAGGCCTTCGGGAATTGTTACCTCAAGCTTACCTGCTGAGCCCGTTGCGACCAATTCCTGTTCGTTTCGGCCACCCTCTGCAAACATGCAAAGGTCAAGACATGCCCGGGCACCATTTTCATAGTCCACAATCACAAACGCATTATCGAGGATGTCCGGTACCTCGCCGTTGTAGCGCTCATCAAGATGATTCACATCCTGGGCACCGGATGCATATATTTTGATGGGCTTTGACTTGATCACCAGGTTCATCATGTCGAAGAAATGGCAGCACTTTTCTACCAGGGTACCACCACTATTGCGATTGAAACGATTCCAGTCATCCACCTTTTTTAAAAAGGGGAAGCGGTGCTCCCGGATAAAGAACATTTTGATATCGCCAATACTGCCCTCTTTTAACTCATCCAGAAATCGCATGATGGGTGTCATATATCGATATTCCAGCCCAACCCAAACAATACCGACATGACTTAATGCCATTGCCTTTAGCGCCCTGGAGTCTGCCACGGTTGTACACATGGGCTTTTCAAGTAACACATGTTTATCGGTGCCAAACACATCTCTCATGACATCAATATGTGTGAAGTTTGGTGATGCGACAACAACCGCATCGATGTCGGTTCGTGCCAGCAATTCTTTATAGTCCGCATGGATATCGGGCACAAATTTATCCTGACAAGCTTTTAGTCCCCACCGACGGGATCGCTCATTCGGGTCAGCAATCGCAACCACAGATGCCGAATCTATCTGAACGATATTGCGAATATGTTCACAGCCCATCATCCCTGTACCAATAACACCATATCTAACTGTCATGATCTGATTCACCTCTTCCTGGCAAGTAGATAAAACCCGTATATTCAAATTCCCAGTCAGCAGGAAATCTCAAGCCCGTTTTTTTGACACTAACCCGGAACTCCCGAACCGCCAGGTCATTGTCCAACAACCAGCTTCGAATTTCACTGTGACAGGTCCGGGGCGATGGAACCGCTGCCAGCTTACCAGGACAGAGTAATAGCCCCGGATTTCCTCTCCACTCATCAGGGTTGCTTGCATAGCCCGGATTACTGTCCGGCAGACCCGGCAAAATCGTAACATCAGGGTCGCCATAGAATGCAACCAGCGCATTTTCAGCCCAATTACCACCGACCCAATGAAGCCTGCTACCCGGTACTCTTTGCTGCCACTCCGCCAATATTGCCCGGGCGGCCTCAGCTCTGGGCAAGTAGTAGTTCCGATTTTCAGAAACTCCCTGCTGCCAGGCATAAAGCGGGCTGACGATCACCACGAGTATCAACCATACCGAAAAGACCCGGGGTATATATTGGTATAGATGGGGATAAGAGGCAGACTCCAGCCCCCACAGGTTACGCAGCCACAACAGAGGGAAACCAAAACCCAGAGGAATCGCCCAGGGCAGTGAAAGATGCACAAAACCCGTTGCACCAATCACCAGGGTCAAGATCCAGGGCAACATGACTAGCCAGAATAAGGTGTCATCCCAATCACGGCAATACCATGCACGACCCAGATTTTTGATGAAAGCAAATATGCGTAAACCAAGAGAGGGCGCACCGAAACTACTGAGCCACGCACACGCAACCCAGGGCAACAACCAATAAAACAATGGCGCAAGAGCAAACTTGTACAGCTCTCGATAGGCTGATTTACCGTTTGACTGGGTCGAGATATATTGCAAAGAGACAAAATGATTATCGAACAGCCACAGGACATGTGGTGCAAGCATCAAACAAAAAACCAGCCCTGCCAACCAGGGTTTAAAAGACCGGAGCCACAAACGCCCCTGCACTGAACTAAAGCTTGCGAGCAAAAGTCCAATCATCAGCACGCCGGAATAATATTTACCCAGCAACGCCAGAGCGCTCATTGCACCAAAAATTATCGCCCATAGAACACCTTTTGACCCCGCTTCTTGCTGACACTTTAGCCAGCCAAATATCACCCAGGGCCACAGGGACAATAGAATTGAATTAGCATTAAATTTCACCGCCAGGGTACTGTAGGGAAACGCCATAGCCAGCAGCAAAACGGAAGGTATTGCAATTTTCTTAAGATCAAGACAGCCTGCAACCCGGTAAATCCCGACTAACCCAACCAGTACATTAAGATAAGCTAACAGGTGATAGCTGGTGTCATATCGCGGCATGAACCAGAACCAGAGTCCTGTGATCCAGCCAATGAGCGGCGGATGCTTTTGGTTACCCCAACTGAACTCTTGACCCCATGCAAAGTTCTCCAGCATGTCGCCGTAAGGATCAAGGTTAGAATCTGAGATGACTCTTGCCAATACCCAAACAACAAGATTGAGGCAGAGCAAGGGAACAAACCATTTGTTCAGGTCAATTGGCGCTTTTCTCAGGGTCATGCTATTTGGGCTCTGGCAGAAAACAGTTATGACATGCGGACCAAAAACCTGGCAACAGGATTATCGAATCGGGCCTGACCAACAAACCTGACCAATAAATCCGAGGAAAAACACCGGCTTCATAGCAAGGCAAAATTTGGGAAGATACTCAGGAACCAGGATTTATTGAGGGAATGATTAACCCTTACCTGATCAAAAGAATCAAAGCGACAAAAGCCCGGCTAGCTGACAAAATCATCAGCAAGCCGGGCTAGTATCACATTCACTATCTGTAAAACATCCAGGGAACACGATCGTTCGTTAGATTCGTTCGATGATGATCGCTGGCGCCATTCCGCCTGCAGCACACATGGTTACCAGCCCAAACTGCTGACCGCGACGTTCCAGCTCATCAAGCACTGTACCTATCAACATAGAACCTGTGGCACCAATGGGATGACCCAGCGCCATAGCGCCACCGTTAACATTGACCTTGTCTCGATCAAGGTTCAAATCACGGATGAACTTCTCAGCAACAACCGAAAATGCTTCGTTAATTTCAAACAAATCGATGTCATCTACCGTCATCCCAGCTTTGGCGAGAACTTTTCTGGCGGCAGGCACAGGGGCATTCAACATCAGTGTCGGTGAATCACCCATGTTACACATCGCAACAATTCTGGCCCTTGGTTTCATGCCATTTGCTTTAGCGTATTCAGCGGAAGACAACAGGACAGCCCCTGCACCATCAACAACACCAGACGAATTGCCTGCATGATGAAAATGCTGGATGTCCAGATCAGGAAACTTCTGATTGACCAGCTTACGGAATGTCGTCCCTTTCTCATCCAGCGGTATATCTGCCATCCGCCCAAAAGAAGGCTCAAGGCCCGCAAGTGTTTCGAGGGTCGTCTGCGGCCTTGGGAACTCCTCGTGATCCAGCGCGATGCTGCCATCAAGCTTATAGACCGGAACCAAAGATTTACTAAAATAGCCGTTCTTAATTGCATTGTCTGCCCGTTGTTGGGAGACCAGTGCCAGTTCGTCAAGCGCAGTTCGACTGATGCCCTCAAGCGTTGCGATCGCATCGGCACAAACCCCTTGATGAGGTTGTGGATGACGATCCCTCAACCTGAAATTGTCATTATCAAGAAAGGGTGAACTGTTACCGCTACCCTGGCCAAAAGTTGACATCATTTCTGCACCACCACCGATGCAAAGGTCTTCCATGCCGGCCATAATATTTGCGGCCGCAATATTCACAGAGGTGATACCGGAACCACAAAATCGATCCAGAGTTACACCGCTCGCTTTAACATCATAGCCAGCATCCAGCGCCGCCATTCTGGCAAGGTCACCACTTTGCTGGCCCCGCTGGGAGCTGGTACCAAAAATGATGTCATCTACTTCAGCGGTATCAAATCCAACTCTATCGTGAAGCGCCTTTAAAACCGCTGCACCCAGGTGCTGGGGATGCTCATCGGCTAGTGCACCCTTACCTTTCTTGCCGATTCCTCGGGGTGTTCTGCATGCATCTATAATCCAGGCTTCAGCCATGTTTACTACTCCTATCGTTTATGATTCTGCTTTAACTTGCACTTTTGTAAAATTCACCAGGGCAACATCTACCTATGTACCCGTTATCAGGGGCAGACTCTCGTCTTTTACCCACTCGCTCATCGAGCCATCGTAAATTGCGACATTATCGTGACCGATCAGCGTAAGGGCCATAGCATCAATTGTTGCGGATATACCTCCACCGCAATAGGCGATAACTCTTGGTTTCTCCAACACGCCTTGCTCTTCAAAAAGTTGCTTGATCTCATCGGCAGGTCTAAAACAACCCGCATTCATCATTGTATCGTAATAAAGATTCTTGCTGTTCTCGATATGACCACGTCGACCATAATGCATATCAGCATCACCTGAATAGACGCCGGGCGCCAGCGCATTAATGGTACAAACATCACCGTCGCCTATCGCTGCTGCCGTTTGCGCCTTATTGACCCAGCGATTTGTATCCAGATTAACTGCCATTTGACCCGGCTCATAGCTGCCAGGTTCCGTCGAAAGCGTTCGCGCTTCAGCCTTCCATTTTTCCAGACCGCCATCCAGCACGGCGACATTCCCGTGACCACAGGAATGCAACATCCACCAGGCACGGGTGGCCCACATCATGTGCCCGGAACTGTAGAACACAACCTGACTATCATCGCTTACGCCGGCTGCCCGGTAGGCCGCCTGGAGGTGCTCTGCACTCGGCAGGGTAAAACCCAAGCCGCTGGAAGTATCGGAAAGGTCGCGCCCAAGGTCCATGAAGGCAGCGCCCGGAATATGGCCCTGAGCATAATCTTCTATGCCAGATACCGCTTTATAACCTGGCGGATTGGGCACCAGGGTTACGGTAACGTCAAAGATTTTCAAATTTTCCGCGTTATCAGTCATTGCCCTGGCTAGCGCTTCAGTAGAGATAATGTGTTGCGGGTTGGTGTATGCCATAAGGCACCTCCAGATACATCAATTGATAAAAAGGAGACTGATTGTAGTGGTCACGGGTGTTCACGGTCAAACGCTGAGATTCCAGACGCGCGTCCAATGCCTGCAGACGTCCTAAAAGCGGGCTCATGGGAGTGTCTGGCCAGCCTTTCAAAAAACAAGCTGGAACAACCTTTACATCACGAACAGTGAATTGTAATAATCCAGCCAAAATATCGTCAGAAATATTTCGGAAATCAAACAGGAAAACACAATGCCAGTAGAACTACGCAAAGAAGGCCACATCGCCTATATCACGCTAAACCGACCGGAAGCCAGAAACGCCATTAATGGTGAAATGGCATCTACTATGGAGGCATGCCTGGACGAATTTGAAAACGACGCGGATCTCTGGGTTGGCATTTTAAATGCTGAGGGCACCGTTTTTTGTGCCGGAGCAGACTTAAAAGAAATCAGCGCCGGGAATGGCGCTGCACTTGCAACCCAAAAAGGTGGCTTTGCCGGTATTGTCAAACGCGAACGAACCAAGCCTTTAATTGCTGCTATTACCGGCACTGCTGTTGCCGGTGGCTGCGAAATCTCGCTTTCCTGCGATATGATTATCGCCTCAACCGAAACCGTTTTTGGACTACCAGAAGTGAAACGATCACTGGTCGCTGGTGCTGGCGGCTTGTTTAGATTGCCAAGAATGATGGGAATGGCGACCGCCATGGAGATGATCACCACCGGCGACCCAATGCCAGCCCAAAGAGCCTATGAGCTTGGCATGGTTAACAAGGTTGTGCCGGTAAACCAGGTAATGGAAGAAGCCGAAAAGTTGGCCGCCAGAATAAACGCTAATGCGCCACTTGCAGTACAAGCCAGCAGAAGGGTCGCAGCGAAAGCGATGATCGACGACGACGATACATTGTGGAAAAACAGTGGTAAAGAATTTGCGGCAATCGCGCAAACAGAAGACTTCAAGGAAGGCCCACTCGCCTTTATTGAAAAGCGCGCACCCAATTGGAAAGGGAAATAACGCGCCACTGCGCAGCGAACAAAGGCTATGCCGCGCGATAAATCGCGGCATCCTCTTTGATTCCATCTAACGGGCTTACAACGGGTCGCTGTAGTTGCTTGACGACATGGGTGTAAATTTCGGTCGTTTTGACATCAGAGTGACCCAGGTATTCCTGTATTGTCCGCAGATCATACCCGGCCTCTAACAACCGAGTTGCAAAGCTATGCCGAAAGGTATGACTGCTTGCCTGCTTGTGTATATTTGCTGCATGAATGGCTTTTTTAATATTTCTCTGCACTGTTTGGGCATATAAGTGATGCCGTTGTATTTCACCACTACGTGGATCTACCGACACGCCTGGCGCAGAAAAGACATACTTCCAGGCGAAAGACTTTGCCGCCGACGGATATTTCCTTCCCAGCGCATTCGGCATATAAACAGTGCCACAGCCATTAATGAGATCTTCCTCATGCCGAAGTCGGCTTACCGCTATCTGATCAGCCAAGGGCTGCTTCAGTAATTCAGGGAAAATCGTAACTCGATCTTTTCTGCCTTTACCTTGTCTAACGACAATGTGATTCATTTCGAAATCCAGATCTTTTACCCTGAGGCTCAAACATTCAGATATTCGCAGCCCGGAACCATAAAGTAGTTGCGCCACCAATTGATAGACACCATCAAGGTTTTCAATCACGCGAAGTGCTTCCGGGTGCGTAAAAACCACCGGGACTCTGATCGAGTTTCTCGCATAGGAAAAATTGACCTGCACCTCGCGTTCAAGAAAGTTGCGATAAAGATAAATGAGCGCGTTAAGTGCAATCTTCTGGGTGTTAATTGAACAACTTCGCTTCTCAGCAAGATCGTTAAGAAAAGCCTCAATGTCTACATCTTGCAACTTTTCAGGATGCTGCAAATCGTGAAAATGAACATAACGTTTCACCCATGAGACATAGGTTTTCTCGGTTGAGTACGCGAGGTTACCTCGCCTTATATGCTGACGAAATCTATCAAGAAATCTCGTAGGATTCTCAGGTACAGGCGGTCGAATGTCGTCTACCTCATACACTTTACTCTCCATACTGTTTTTATATACAGTAGTTTACATTTGCCCTGGAATGCAAACAATTTTTCATTTTTCACCGGCACCGGCCTCTTTTCACCGGCGAATTTTCGAGATATCCGTTGTAACAATCTGTTTTTGTGATACTTTTCTCAAACAGGTTTACATTAACTTTTCGAGTTTCAAGGCACGAAGAAAAAGGGCATGTGATGTAAAACTCCCAGGCTTTGAAATTGAGCCAACGATAAAGTATTGTTTTAGAAAGAATTTGCTAAAAAAGGTGCACAGATGAACAAGACAAAAACAGGCAAAGTGAAAGACGCCTCTTGCACTAGAATAAACTGTTACGTTTCAACACGGTGAACAATGACGAAAGTAGAAAACATCGGAGAGCACCAATTCATCCAATCTGTTCTTGAGCAACAGGGTCTATGGGTTTTGATGAAAGACAACAGTCTCTATACGCTGAGTACTGATGGGGCCAATAGTTTAGCGACCTGGGGTTCAATTGAGCAAGCAACGAGGTTTTCTAGAGACCTTGAGCAACCTGAACTGAAAAGCATTTTTGTGCCTTTAGATTTGTTTCTAAACAACTGGTTAACATCAAGTGTAATGCGGATCACAGAAATACTAGCTTCGCCAAAATATGGTCAACCCGCCCTCACCTACAGAGCACAGGAGTTTGTCGATGCCGTCAAAACGTAACAAGTTACACCAGCGGATGCTACGCTTCGCTGCGCACCACTGTGTAAGGCGTTACAAATGAATGATTACCCTGCAAGAGCCAATTTTTTTGATGCGTCGGCATTAACAAAATTATTCTCAAGTGAATATGATTCCGAAGAGCTAATTGAGTACTTCAATAATTGCTCACCAACTAAATTTACAACGCCATTTTGTCTTTACGAAACACTTAATATCCTAAAATCGAAATGGAAACATCGAAATAGCTTATCGAAGGAACAATATCTGGAAGCGTCTTTAAAGCTAATCGCTTGGTACAGGGGAAATACTAAGCAGGTTCGTGATTTAGATTTCACCGATCCACTAATTTTTCTTAAAACGAAGGATCTCGCGAATAAGTATGACTTAGATCTTTCAGACGCTTTTCAGATTCTTACCTTGAAAGAAGGAGAGTATTCTTTCTTCATCAATGATTCGGTAACACTTTTCATAACGGCTGACAGGGACTTGGCGATTGCAGCAGCAGAAGAAGGTATAAAATCATGGTATTGTATGAATGGGAGAGCACCAAAGTAACCCTAACAAGCGCATCATTGTTCAGCCGCTACGCGGCTTGGACCTTCGTTTCGGTGCTTCGCACCTACACTTCGGCCCAATATGCGGGCGTTAGACAACAAATGAGTCTGTAGCCGATGTATCCAAAAGTTTTAGACGCTCAATTGGTTGGGGAATACTCTGCTTTAGCAAGCTCTGGCGGAGGCTATGTATGGGACGAGGTCCTCGAGTACAGAGTGTGGTGCCACCCCGAAGATGGCGATGATTATTACTATGCGTTCGACGATGTGGAAACCGCATTGAAGTGTTCGAGTGAGGAAGACGGTGCTGAAATGCCCTTAGCTCTTGTACTACAACGCGAATACATAAGTGAAAATGAGCCTGGTGAGTATGTTCACGTTAAGGAAGAGCGTATTACTGAATGGCCACTAGAATTTTTGCAACGGCCTAGAAGAGCAGAAAATACTATTTCGGACTTCCTGTCACCGAACGCACCGGACAACAAACTAGAAATACTTAGAGGTATGGTGTAGAAATGTCTAACAAACGCATTATGTCGTGCCTTCGGCACTGGGACGCTCCGCCTTTGGCTCCGCGCCCCATATGCGGGCGTTATGACACCTAAAACTCTAACCGTAAAAAACAATGTAGGCACTTCTGTTGTGTACTCCATTGTAGGTGCCATCGCATTCGCCATGTTCATCTCTCTTTGCTACTTCCTCTGGTGGATCTACAGTAATGGGGAACACATCAGGGGTGTAGAGTATTTTCTTGCTGCGCTGGTTGTCTTGCTTTTTGTCAGCAGCTATCTACCGCTGGGGGTTAAAAAATTTCTTGACCGACGAACTCAATTAGAGGTGGACGAGAACGGAATTCGATGTGTCGATTGGGCTACAGAGTTTATACCCTGGCGCAAAGTTCAAGCGATTGAGTCACGTCTGATAGAAGCGAATGAAGAAGTTACTGGGTACGCTAGTGCTAAAAGCAAAATAGCTGGAGATCGAAATTTTGTATTCGTTGTCCTTAAAGATCAGACAGATAAAAATGAATTGAATAAAGATACCTCAATTGGGGAAACCGACCAACTCGGAGCGTTGAAACTTGATAATGCGCATTGGTCAATCTCATATGGT
>Ga0206123_10002582_pt1 | contig 15674 bp, 5 predicted proteins | sample Helgoland_Spring_2_FD_160086 | JGI IMG/M metagenome (GOLD analysis project Ga0206123, IMG submission 160086) | Pelagic subsurface seawater microbial communities from Kabeltonne, Helgoland, North Sea - Helgoland_Spring_Bloom_20160316_1 | ecosystem: Environmental > Aquatic > Marine > Epipelagic ...
CATCAGATTTCAAAGATTTTTTAGTTACAGTATTTCACGAGATAGACCATGCTAAAGATGCTCAAAAGTTTGGTAAGAAAAAATACAAACAAAGATATGAGATGGAAATGAATAAGGCTGTTAGTAAGGGTGGTCATGCTCACGATGATAATTACTTTGAAAGAAAAGCAGAAAAGTATGGTCGTAAAATGGCAAAAGATTATTTAGGGATTAATAGGAAAAACATATATAAGTGAAAATATTAGGTTTGGATGCCTCTACCACAACAGTTGGATATGCATTCGTTGAAAACAAAAAAGTTATTGATATGGGTTTTATACCCATCAACAAAGAAAAAACAATAAGAGACAAAGTACAAGTTACATTAGACGAAATAAACAAGTTAGATCCGTTTGATGAAATAGACAAAATATACATAGAAGATAGTCTCTCTGGTTTTATGCGTGGTAGAACATCGCAACAAACAATCATAAAGTTAGCAAAGTTTAATGCAGTATTAACATATTGTTTAGAATTTGCATATGGGGAAATAGTAGATGGTATTAACCCAATGACAGCACGAAAACACCTCTTCGGTAAATCTCGTGTAAAAGGAGTATCAGCAAAAGATTTTGTAAAAAAAGAAATAAATTGCTTGTATTCCTTAGAAGAATATGTTAAATTAACAAAGACAGGATTATGGGATAAAAGAAACATGGATGCTTATGACGCATTAGTATGTGCCTTATATGAATAAATTAGTTTATCTATTAGAACGAACATTAAATAGTAAAAGTAAAAACCTAACCAAAGCAGATGAGTATATGTTTTACTCTCCGTTTGTTAGTCATTACAAACCTAAGTTACAGGTCAACATAGAATCACAGAAGTGGCATTGTTGGGTTAGTAATCAAGGTGGTCATTCTATTTACTCTTTATTTAAGAAAGTAAATGCTGACACTAGGTATTTTGCTGAACTTAAAGATTTAGTATTCATACCAAATAAATCAAAGGGTGAAACTGAATCAAAGGTTATCGTATCTTTACCAAGAGATTTTCAAGCTCTTTGGAAAGTTAGTAAATCTCTTTATCGTAATCAGGCAAAATCATTTTTACATAATAGAGGTATTACAGATTGGGATATAAAAAAATATAAAATAGGTTTTTGTGATTCTGGTTTATATGAAGGAAGAATAATCATTCCAAGTTATGATGATGTTGGATTACTTAATTATTTTGTTGGTCGCTCTTTTGTGGGTGAAAAGATGAAGTATAAAAATCCAAATGTATCAAGAGATATAATTCCATTTGAGTGGTATATTGCTTGGTCAAAACCAATTATATTATGTGAAGGTGTATTTGATGCTATGTCTATCAGGTCAAACGCTATACCGATGTTAAGTAAGAAACCATCAAAAAGTTTGTTACAAAAGATTTTTGAAAAAAATGTTAAGACAATTTATATTGCTCTTGACGATGATGCAAAGAAAGATGCTTATGTTATGTCAGAGTTCTTTAAGGATTTTGGGATAGATAGTAAAGTAGTAAAATTACCGAAAGACCAAGACCCGAATGATTTGGGTTGGAAAAAAATAACAACATTAATAAACTCAACTGAATCAGCTAGTTTTAGTGATTCAATACAGGCAAAGTTATATGGATAAGAAGATAAATAAGATTGCTCATTTAGCAGATATTCACATTAGAAAACTACATAGGTTCGTAGAATACAGAGATGTATTTGATAGATTATATGTAAAGTTAAAAGAAGCAAAACCAGACTTAATCTACATCGGTGGTGATATTGTTCATGGTAAATTAGACACTTCACCTGAAGAAACAAGATTAGTAGCAGAGTTCTTTTTAAGTTTAGCTGATATATCTGATTTATTAGTTATACCTGGCAATCATGATTGTAATTTAAATAACGCTTCACGAGAAGATGTTCTTTCTCCAATTATTGATTTGGTAAAACAGATAAATCCAAGAATACATTTTTGGAAAAAAACAGGCGTGTATGAAATGGGTGGTTGTCAATTCGGTCACCTATCTGTATTTGATATGACGAAAGATGGAAAACCAAATGCTAAGAACATACCAAGAGCAAAAGACATAGAGGGTGAGCATAAGATTGCTATTTATCATGGTGGTGTTGGAAACTTTCAAGTTGATACTGGTTTAGTTATGAGTGATGAACATGTAAATGTTATTGACTTTGATGGTTATGATTTAGTTTTATTAGGTGATATACATAAAAGACAATTTTTAAATGATGACGAAACTGTTGCTTATCCAGGTTCATTAATACAACAAAACTTTGCTGAGTCGCCAGACCACGGATTTTTACTTTGGGATGTAGAGAAAAGAAAGTCAGAGTTTATACAAGTAGAAAACGATTATGGATTCAAGACAATCCGTGTTGAAGATGATGAAGTAAAAAGTAAGATGAACTTTGTTCCTAGATATGGTAACTTAAAAATAAAACATAAAGGAACATCAGCTGAAAAACTTCGTTTGGTAGAAATGGATTTAAGAAAAACTTATTCAGAACTTAAATCTATATCATTTGAAAAATTAGATTCTATTGAAAATATAATGAACAATTCTAAAACAAAAATATCAATAGAAGATATACATGATTTGAAAGTTCAAAATAATCTAATAGATAAAATGGCTAGAATGGAGAATCCAGGAATAGACGATAAAACTTTACAAAGATTATTTGACATCAACGAATTTACTAACTCATCTATTGGTATGAAAAACGAGCTACCAAAAAATGTAGATTGGAAATTAAAGTATATTGAGTTTGATAATATGTTTAGTTATGGTAAGGGTAACCGAATTGATTTTACTAAATTAAATGGTGTTGTTGGTGTTGTTGCTCCAAACCATAGTGGTAAGTCAGCTTTAATAGATGCTATTGCTTATACCATATTTGATACTTGTAGTAGAACATTTAAGGCTATAGAAGTCTTAAACAACAAGTCAAAAAACTTTGAGGTAAAACTATCCTTAGAAGTAAATGGTGTTGATTATATTATTCACCGAACTGGTAAACTAAAAGTTAGAACAAGTCGTAAGACAGGCGAAGTAAGAAAACTATGTCCTGTATCCGTTAAGTTTTACGTTATAGAAAACGATGAGATGATTGACCTTAGTGGAGCTGCTCGTAGTAACTCTCAATATGGAAGTGGAACTAACGAAGAAATAAAAAGTATCTTAGGAACATTTGATGACTTTATTCTCACATCTCTTTCTTTACAAAACAACGGACAAAACTTTGTTGATAAAAAACAAGCAGAAAGAAAAAAGATATTATCTCAATTTATGGGTATTGACCTTTTTGATAAACTATACGATATTGCTCGTGAAGATGTATCAGATGAAAAAGGATATCTAAAAAGAATCAAAGATAAAAATGTATTTCAAAAAATGGGTAAGTTAGAACAAACCTTAGTTGATTTGGGTGAAAAGAAAGACGAGTTAGAACAAAAGATAAAGCCTATAGAAACTGATATTAAAGAGTTTAAAGAAGAGATAGTAGAATTAAACTCAAAACTAAAAGATGTCGGTGATGTAAAAGAACTTGATTTAGATAAACTAATAGAAGAAACTACAATTAAATTAGAAGAACAGCAATCAACTCTTGAATCTGAAAACGAATATAGGGAAAATCTTAGACCACTTTACAATCAGATATTTGACCAAATAAAAGTATATGATGAAGATGACTTAAATAAAAAACACGAAGAATATCTTAAACAAAAAGCTAATCTTTCTGATATAGAAAAAGAAATAGAAAGAGCTGAAATGGCTATTGACTTGTTAGAAAAAAAGATAACCGAGTTAGACAAATATCATTATAACAAAGATTGTGATGATTGTTTAAGAAACGGAGATCATCAAATCAAAGATAAAGAATCAGCAGTAAAAGATTTAGGTGATACAACAGCAAGTTATCAGTTGTTAGTAGAACAACAAAATAGTATTGTATTAGATGATACGATAGTAAAAACAAAAGAAAAATATAATGGTATGGTTGAAGACTTAAAACGAGTTGAAGGTGATGCTTATAAAACACATGCTAAAGTAAAAGAGTTAGAACTTTCAGTAGAACAAATACAATCAACCTTAAAAAAGATTACCGAAGAACAATCTATATTTTTAGATAACGAAGTTGCTATTGCTCACAACTATAACTTAACACAAAAAATAGATAAGTTAGAAACACAAGTAAGGATAGCAAGTGAGTTATTGGATAATGATAAAAAAGATTTAGTCTTAACCGAATCTACTATTTTAATAGAACAAACAAATCAAAAGAATCTTGGAGAAGAAATCAAAGACCTTGTAAAAGCAGAACAAAAGGTTTCGGATTATGAGATTTATTTAAGGTTAGTTAATCGTGATGGGATACCACAACTTATTATAAATGATGCTCTTCCTATAATCGAAAACGAAGTCAATACAGTATTAGACCATATGATGGCTGGTTTTCAGTTAGGTATCACAAGTGAAGATAAAAGTATAAATCTATATATAAAGTATGACGACCAAGAATGGCCGTTAAGTTTATCATCGGGTATGGAAAAGTTTGTTTCTTCTCTTGCTCTTCGAGTCGGTTTAATTAATGTCTCTAATCTTCCAAGTCCTAACTTTCTTGTTATAGACGAAGGATTCGGAACACTTGATACAGACAACCTATCAAATATGAAAGGTGCTTTTGATTATCTAAAAACAAGATTTGATTCTGTTTTTATCATATCTCATTTAGATACAATCAAAGACTTTATGGATTATTTGTTACCTGTAAATGTAGATGATAAGGGTTTTTCTAAGGTTATATATAATTAACGATTAGTATAAAGAACATTTTTAGGTTTAGATGTTCCTCGTTTTAAGCTAAGAATATATTGATTTAATACAGCACTCATAGTAGTGCTTTCTTCCTTAGCATATAATTTAAACCACTCTATAAGCTGGTCATCTATTGTAAAAGAACATTTCTTCTTCATACCGATAATCTCCATATAATATACTTATAAATATACACGATAACTTATTTATCAAATATTTATTACTGATATGGCAGAACTATTTAGTCAGGTACTCGACCTCAAAAAGAAAGATGTATTCCTTGAAACACAGGATAACGATACTATTTACTTTAGTGTAACTGGTTTACCAAGTACCCTAAGTTATGGTAAACATCCATTTTCAATAACCTTTAATGATCCTGAAGGCGAACCACTTCTTAAAAACTTATCTAATATAGTTTTTGAGTTTGTTGATTCTCGTGGAACTGTAATATTTTCTAACCTTATAGATATAGCTGAATTAAGTGGTGCTGGTAATGGATTTATTTGGATTAAAAAAGATCCATTAAGAACAGCAGATGAGATTGCTGACGGACCTGCTTTTTTATATGTAATGGGTGAATTGGATGGTAACGAAATTCCAAACGAATGGAAAGGGATATATAATGTAAGAACTTCTTTTACTTATGATATACGAAAAGATTTTCCAAACACATCGCCATTAGTACTATCAAAACCAACAGATATACAAACTAATTTATCTGTAAGTGAGAGTATAGATTTTGATGATAGTGATACGGTGTTTAAAAGAAGTTTTATCAATGTAACTCTTTCTGATTTAGAAACTAATGGTGGTAAAATAGAATCTGTAGAATTAGCATATAACGAACAAAATGCTCAAACAGATGATTTTGAAATAATAACTGATTATCCATTGTCAAGTGGTTCTTTTGAAACAATAAGTCAAACTCTTACCTCTGGTTTAAATCCAATAACAAATACCACAAAAATAATAACACCAGCTCAGTTTAGAAGAGATACACCTGTAAAATTTAGATTAAGATTTTTAAATCCATCAAAACAATTAGCACAATATTTAGATGAAGACCGACAAGGTGAAATAGTTGAGGTAACATCATCTTTTATAACATTTGAAGGTGCGCCTACTATTGTAGAAAAAGAAGATAACCTACTTAAAGGTTCTATGTATACCGGACAAGCAGTAGGTAAAGGATTTGAACAATCAGGTAAGAGTAGTGCTTATTTAAAAACAGTAGATTATGAAGGTTTTCAAAGCGCTAGTTTAGGTCTTGCTTCTGGTGGAGTAATGTTCTTTAGTGGTTCGGTACTAACATCAAGTGGTGATAATTATGATGGTGTTGGTATGGAAATGGTTGCTAATAGTGAAAGTTTTTTTAGGTTTAGAACCAATCCAAGTGAATTAGATATAAGGACGGATAAATTTTTTATTGGAAATGAAACAAATCAATTTATAAGTGGTAGTACTGGAAATATAGAAATAAGTTCATCTCTTTTTCATTTAGATCCAAAAAATGAATTACTTGTAATTGGAACTGATGCTATAATTAATGCTGATTTAAGTGTAACTAATATCAGAACACCGGCTACAATTGGTGGCTCACCATCTACTGAACAAAATGCTTCTGCTTCTATAACAGCGCAAGGTTTTGCTAAATTTGTTTCTGCTTCAATAGGCGGATTCGATGTAAGTTCTGCTGGATTTACTTTAGGTTCTACCAATGTTAATATAGATTCATCAAATAAAGCTATTACAATTAATAATAGTACATTTGGTCAAACTGGTATACAATTAGATTATAATAGTGGAACTCCAAGAGCATTTATAGGAAAGGAAAATGGTGAGTTTTTTAAATTCGATGGTTCTTCTGTTAATATAAGTTCATCTGCTTTTTTCTTGGGTAGTTCTGAACAATTCATTAGTGGTAGTACTGGAAATATAGAAATAAGTTCATCTCTTTTTCATTTAGATCCAAGTAACAATACCATGATAATAAGTGGTACTGTTCAGGCAAGTGATGGTAATATTGGAAACTTTCAAATTATAGATGGAAGAATTAGTGGTAGTAATATAACATTTGATGCTAATAATTCTTCTATTTTTAAAACAGATCAAGGTCCTGGTAGTGATACATCTGCTGCATTTGACCAACTAAGAGATGAATATTATATAGATTTTACTCCGAGTTCAAGTTTAGATCCAGAAGGTACAGAGTATTATATTAAAATGGGTAGAAACTTTATGGTTGATAAGAGTGGTATTCTTATTGCTAGTGGAGCTATATTTGAAGGAACTGTTAGTGCTAGTGCTGGATTTTTAGGTGGGTTTGTAATAGAATCGTCTTCAATTCACTCAAAGGATTATTCTGTATCTATATCTGGCTCACCAACTACTAATGGATTTTTTATAAGTAGTTCTAATTTTAATGTAAAAGGAAACGGTAACATAACAGGTTCACAAGTTCTTTTTACTGGTGGTAAGATAGGTGGATTTACAATAGATGCTGATGAGATTAAAAGTAGTACAAACATTGGATTGGATTCTAATAATAAAAAATTTACAATTAATAATACTACATTCGGAAACACAGGAATACAATTAGAATTTAATGGGGGAACACCAAGAGCACATATAGGTAAGTCAACGGGTGAGGGTATAAATTTTGATGGAACTAATGTCAATATAAGCTCTTCTGCTTTTAACTTGGGTAATACGGACAATTTCATAAGTGGTTCTAATGGTAATTTAAAGATATTTAGCACAGGTGATACAACATTAAGTGGTAGTTCTGTAAATATCAATACGCCTAAATTTTTCTTTGGCTCACCGAGTCAATTTATAAGTGGTTCAAACGGTAATATAGAAATAACATCCTCAATGTTTCATTTAGATCCTGATAATAATAAGGTTGCTATTAGTGGTTCTATAATTGCTACGGATGGGTTAATTGGTGGATTTACAATAGATGCTGATGAGATAAAGTCTACTAATATTATTATTGATTCTAATAATGAAAAAATAACTGTAGGTAGTTCAAATGAGGTAAGGATACAAGGTGGTGGAACTGATAATTTTATTGCTATGGGGGATAAACTTGAAGGTTTTACCGATGAAGGAAGTGGTACTGAGGGTATATTAATTGGTATGGATGGAGGTAATCCACAAGCAGAGTTTGTAAAGGGTGATAATAATTATTTTATATTTGATGATGGTATAGATATACAAACAGACAAGTTAGTTGCGAGTGGTAGTACTATTGAATTACACACACCAAAGTTTTTCTTTGGCTCACCAAATCAGTTTGTTAGTGGTTCAAATGGTAATATAGAGATAAGTTCTTCTAACTTTCATTTAGATGCTGCTGGTAATGTTGATATGTCAGGAACTATTACTGCTACTGCTGGTGTGATTGGTGGATTTACAATTGGAGATGATTTAAGTTCAACTGCTGGAACACTAAAACTTAAAGGTGCTAGTGGTCAAATTACTGGTTCAAATGTATTATTTAGTGGTGGTAAAATTGCTGGATTCACCATTAGTGGTAGTACATTAACTGCTACTAATTTTACATTAGATGCTACTGGTAAATCTATCACTCTAGGTGATACAGGCACGGATAATGTTTTTATCGCAGATGCTGATACTGGAATACAATTAGGACATAATACATTTGCTTCTGCTCCATTTAGTGTAACACCAGCTGGTGTTCTTAAAGCTACAAGTGGAACTATTGGTGGTTTTACTTTAAGTTCAAATGCATTAACAGCTACAAATTTTGAGTTAAATCCGAGTGGAAAAAGAATAACACTTGGTAGTAGTAATAGTATTTTTATTGCTGATGGTGACGAGGGTATTCAGTTAGGTCATGCGACATTTTCTTCAGCACCATTTAGTGTAACAACTGCTGGTGTTCTTAAAGCTACAAGTGGAACTGTTGGTGGATTTACATTAAGTGCTACACAGATTACATCAAATAATTTAATAATAGATTCTGCTGGTATTTTACAGACATCAGATTATACTACAAATCAAAAAGGATGGAGAATATCTTCAGAGGGTAATGGTTTAGCTGAATTTGAAAACGTAAAAATTAGAGGAACTGTATCTACTGCTGTATTTGAAAAGGAAACCATAAATGCTGTCGGTGGTCAATTGTATGTTGCTAATTCAACTACACTATCTGGTTCCGGACAAACATCAGCTAGTTTTGCTACTATGAGTGTTGCAAATGTAAGTGGGTTTAAAGAAAATGAAATATTAAGTTTAAAAAAGGCAACTGGTAGTGGATTTTCTACAGAATATATTTTAGTACAAAGTGCTTCGTTAGATAATGGTACTGCTGGTAAATTATTTGTACAAAGGGGATATGGAAGTGGAGATGATGGGGATAGTGGTTCATTAGGTGGAACACCAGCAAATTCACAATCCTATGAACCAGGACAAGTTTTAGTTTCTACTGGTATAACCGGTAGTGGATTTATAAGATTAAATGCTAATCCAAATGATACTTCTACTCCGTATATGGATATTGTTGAAAGAACTGGTACTGGAGTATATGATGTAGAATTAAAAACTAGAATAGGTGATTTATCTGGTGTTGCTGGGACAAGAAATGTACCATCTGATTTTACCGGCTTTGGTATAATGAGTGAGGTTGCTTTCTTATCTGGTTCTAATATAAAATTAGAAACACCAAGATTTTTACTAGGTGATTTGACCTCTGCTTTTGTTAGTGGTTCAAATGGAAACATAGAAATAAGTTCTTCTGCTATTCATTTAACACCAGAAGGTAATATAACAGCTTCAAATGCTCTATTAGAAAATGTAAGAATTGTCGGTGGTGCTGCTGATAATGTAATAAATCCATTTAGTTTTACTGATCCAGGTTTTATTGGTGGTGGAAAAGGTAACCAGATATCAGCTTCATTAAATGCATTTTTAGGTGGCGGTGATAGAAATAAAATATCAGGCTCAGATGCCTCTGTAATTGCCGGTGGAAGACAAAATGTAACAGATGGTACTGGAGGAGATGCCAGTGTGGGTACTGATTCATTCTATATGGCAATACTCGGTGGCTCTGAAAATGAAATCTATGATTCTTTCGGTGCTGCTATAGTTGGTGGGGCTAATAATACAATAAGATCCGATAGACCTGAATTAGAAAGTGGCGGTGGTGCAGCACAATCGTTTATTGGTGGAGGAGGTAACAATACAATATCTGGTTCTGGAATAAGTGCTATTATAGGTGGTAATAACAATGTAATTGAGTCAATTAATCCACTAGGTTCTGGTGACTTTTCAGCTATTATAGGTGGGGGAACTGGTAATAATATTAAACATGGTGTTCTATCAGCTATTATGGGTGGTGCCAATAACGATATTTTACACGCTGATCGTGCATTTCTTGGTGGCGGAAGTGATAATAAAATAAGTGGATCTGATGCTGAATACTCAATGATAGTTGGTGGACAAGATAATACAATAGACCACGGAAGGCATTCTGCTATTTTAGGTGGTCAAGAAAATACTGTTAATGTTGCTTTTTCTTCTATTGCTGGTGGTCGTCACAACAAGATAGTTCATCCCACCGACAATACAAATTCTTTTAATTTTATTGGGGGTGGTTTAGGTAACCACATATCTGGAAGTTCTCTTTATTGTAGTATGCTTGGAACTCAAAATAGTAAAATTATTGCTTCTGCAAATTCTAATATAGTAGGTGGTAGAGAAAATGTACTAGTTTCAAGTAATTATTCTTTAATTGGTAGTGGTAATGAAAACCATTTATCAAAGTCTTTATCATCCGTATTAGTAGGTGGCCAGTCTAATAAAATTGTAGGATATATAGGAGGTGCTGGAATTGATACTATTGGAAACTTTCTTGGTGGTGGTACATCAAATCAAGCGCTAGCATCAGATTTTGGATTTATTGGTGGAGGTGCTTCGGGTAGTCTTATAGGAAGGTCTAATCATTCTGTAATTGTTGGTGGTTTAAGTAATGAAATTTCATCAAGTAAATATTCTGCAATTTTAGGTGGTCAAGGTAATCAGATAATAGGTAATAATGATGATATTTTTATCGTTGGAAGTAACATAACTGCTTCAGTAGCTAATACAACTCATGTAGAAAATTTATACTCATTGGGTAATGTAAGTGGCTCATCAACCTCAACCGGTTCGTTTGGTGCGGGTTATATTGATACTCAATTGGGCATTGGAGAAAAAAGTCCTGATGTTGGAGCTCAAATTCATTTATATAAAAACTCACCTAAGATATTATTTGAAGATGCTGATGTTGCTGGATTAAAACATCATATACAAGGTGGTGGTAATGCTGGATTGGAATATGGTGTAGATGTTAATAATCAAGCAGCTGGTTATCATAGATGGGATATATCTAATTCTGAAAAAATGAGGTTGATTGAAAATGGAAATCTCGGCATCGGAGATACGAGTGCTGACGACAGACTTCATGTAAAAGGTGGTGGAGTTATAGTACAAGGTTCTGGTGGTTCATCACAAATAACTTTTAAAGATAGTGCTGGAAATGCTGATGGGTATGTTTATGCTGCTGGTGGTGCTATTGGATTTATGGATGATGATGCTCAATATGCCTATAAAATAACAACTGATGTTGGTCATGAGTTTAGTGTAAATAATACAAAAATAGCAGACATTACATCTACAATGGCAATAAGTGGTTCAGCAACCTCAACTGGTTCGTTTGGCAACGCGGATATAAATAATCAACTAAGATTAAAACGAAAAGATGCTACTGGTGCCTATGGGACTTTACAGTTTCAAAGTGCTGGATTTATAATTGACCAAACTGCTGCAGGATATAGTCCTTTAATAATTAAGGCTAACGGAACAGAAAAAGCTAGATTTAATAATGATGGTAATCTTGGTTTAGGCGTAACAAATCCAACAAGAAAAATTCACATTGACCAAACATCAACTAGTGCTGGTGGTTTATATGTTTATAGTAATGCGGTTCATACCGGAACAACCACAAATTCATTAGTCAGTATCCGTTCAGATAACACAAGCGCTTCAGGTACTGTACTTAATGTTCATAATGATGGAACTGGCACTTCAATACTTTTAGACGGTGAGGGTAAACAAATCATAAGTGGTTCAGCAACTTCAACCGGTTCGTTTGGTAGAGTTCATGTTGCTAATGATGTTAGATTTGGAGGACCAGACGAGGATGGTAGAATAGGATATTTAGCTGCCGATGGTTTTGGTTTTGATACTCAACATAACCAATTAACTTTTATCACAAATGATCAAGGAGATACTAATCAAGCTATTGTATTAGGAGATACAAATCCTAATTCAGCTGGTGATGATTACACTTTCTTTGGAATTGCTGGTTCAACAAATGCTGGTGGTGCTTGGACAAAATTATTAAATCTTGATGGGTTGGGTAATTTAGATTTAAGTGGAGGGGTAAGTGGTTCTGCAACCTCAACCGGTTCGTTTGGTAGAGTCCAAGCTGGTAAATTTTATCCTGGTACAATTTCAACTAATCAGTATATAAGTAGAGGAAATGGTATAGAACTACATGGAGCTAGTAATAGAAATGTATCGATTCCTGATTCTTCATTAATATTAGGTGGTACAGGAGGAGCTACTTTACCAGTAGGAAGTGTAAGTGGTTCAGCAGTTGGAACCGGTTCGTTTGGTTCTGGTTACTTTGATAAAACATTATATGTGGGAACTAAAACTCATACAAACAGAGCATTAAAAGTACATGGAACTAGTGGTGATATATCAGCAGAAATATCCAATGATGCTACAAGTAATGCTTTTTTAAGATTTTCAACCGACTTAGATGGAACACATAGGTCTGGTATTATTGGAATGGATTATAGTGATAATGTTCTTAGAATAAATCACGGTGGAAGTTTTGATGGTGTAAATAATGGTATGCAAATTGATAGTAGTGGAAATGTAATATTTGCTGGAAGTATTAACACTCAAGATATTACAGCATATAACATGATAACTATTGAAAGTGCTGATATTAGTAGTGGTGAAAACAATGGATTGAGATTAATAAACACAAGTGGTACAGACCATTATTGGCATATTACTAATGGACAAACTGGAGTAAGTAATGACAATTTTACAATTAGAGATGGTACAAACAATAGGGATGTCTTAGTACTAACTAGTGCAGGAAACGCTACTTTAAACAATAATCTTACTGTTGGTGGAAATCTTTTACCAGATGGTGATGATGATGCAAATTTAGGTTCATCATCAAAAAGATGGGCTGATGTCTTTGCTGTCCAAACAACAACTGGTGGTGTATTTGAAACCGGACTAAGAACAAAAAAGATTGGAGACAACTCAACAGGAACAATCGTAAGTTGGGATGAGGATGGTTTAGTTCCGTGTGATAAAAACGAAGATGAACTTGTTATGGGTGTAATTAAAAAAGGAAAAGATGAACCAATCGTATTGGGTGCTGAACCTGTATTGGTTACCGGCAAAGTAAATGTCGGAGATTACATTGTAACCTCGGATAAAATAGGACATGGTAAATCTGTAAAAAAAGGATATTTATTAAAGAAGAATTTATTTGGAAAAGTTATTGCTCAAGCATTAGAAAGTTGTGATGGAGATTCCAACTTAATAAAATGTATGATTAGGAAAATGTAAGTATGGCAAAAATCAACATAGCAAATGGTATAATTAGTTCATCAGCAGATTATGGTTTATATCGTGGAACATCCAAGATAGTAAATATACAAGATGGTGAGTTTAGAGTATTAGGTGACCTTATTGCTGAAAACTATATTATTAGTTCTTCAGTCTCAAATATAGAATATCAGTCTCTTAGTGGTTCAACAATATTTGGGGATAGTGCTGACGATACTCATGTATTGAGTGGTTCGGTTACAATAAAAAGTCCAAGTGGTGATGCTTTAATTTTAGATGATAATAATAATGGCGCTAATAAACTATCTTGGGCATATAATGGTACTTCACAATATTATATGCGTAGATTGCATACGGATGGTGAGTTTTACATATCTTCAAATGGTAGTGGTGGTGCAGTAAATATTACTGGAGATAGTAATCACGGAAATATGCCAGTTCATATTGGATATAGATTAGGCATTGGTAACACAGGTCCTGCTGCTAAATTACATGTATCATCCAATAGTGATTCATCAGAAGCTTTTGTAATAATAGAGGATACCGATACTACTGCTGGTAGTCAAATTCCACAAATAGAGTGGAGAGGAAATACTGCAACATTTGGATTTTTTAGATATACTAAAGACGGAGCTTTTTTTAGAAGTGCTGCTGAATCTAACCTAATGCATGTTTCCGGTTCAGGACAAGTAGGCATTGGCACAACAAATCCTCAAAGTAAACTTGATATCGTAGAAGTTTATTCTGCTGGAACAAGTGTACAAGAAAATTTACAATTATTAATTCGTGGTGGTGAAAGTGATTTAGATCCTGTAGGTAGTTCTATTGGTATGGGATTTGGATACGGAAGTGCAAACGATTATGTTAAAACTGGTATAATTAATGAATTCGTAGATGCGAATGGTAGAGCAAAACTTCATTTAGCAACTTCCAATGTATCTGGTACAGACACAATAAACAAAGGAGATGCCCGTTTAACTATTCTTCAAACTGGTGAAGTTGGCATCGGCACAGTAAGTCCTTCAAATAAATTAACTGTAGAAGATACTATTGGAATTAAAAGAAGTGGTGTTAATGCTATAACTACTTTACAGATGGCTGGTAGTGGATTGATAGTAAATGGAGCAAATGGTTATCATCCTTTAATCGTACAAGCAAATGGTACAGAAATATTTAGAGTTAAAAACGATGGCAATATAAGTGGTTCAGCAACCTCAACCGGTTCGTTTGGACATGGTTTTATTGCTGATAAATTAGGCATAGGCACAACAAGTCCTGTTTATGCTTTAGTTGTAAATGCCGGTAATGATATGACAGCTCAGTTTAAAAACGATGCTGACCGAGCAAGACTAATGTTATCTGATAATGATACCGATGGATTTCTTGTAGTTCAAAATAGTAAAATGAGTGTTGGATTAAACAATAGTGTACATGCTAATAATTTAACTTTATTAGACGGGCAAGTCGGCATCGGCACAACAAGTCCTACACAAAAATTACACATAGGTTCAAGAGGAACTGCATCTGATCCAGCAACAACTGCTTCGGATGGACTTGTATTTGATTTTTATAATGCTGGCAATCCGTATCCGAGAAAGGGTAGTATAATATCAAATAGTGCAGATGCAAGTGAATCTAAATTAGCATTTTGGACAGCAGCAGCATCAAGTACAATAACTGAAAAAATGAGCATATTAGGTAATGGAAATGTCGGCATCGGCACAACAAGTCCATCAACAATGCTTCATTTAAAATCCTCAGCAGGAAGCAAACCAAAACTCACCATTGAAGATACTAATGCAGATGATAATATGGGTGCTCTACAATTCATTAAAGACTCAGCAAGTCCTAGTACTGGTGATAAGTTGATGCAGATATGGGCTTATGGTGATAATAATGCCGCTGAACAAATTTTATATTCTGAAATAGCAACTCTTCCAACAAGTGTAACTGATGGTTCAGAAGAAGGCTCTATGAGATTTAGAGTACAGAGTGGTGGTTCTTTTGTTGAGACAATGAGAGTTAGGGGAAGTAAGGTTGGCATCGGCACGGATAGTCCTGCTGCTAAGCTTGAAATTCAAGGTGCTAATGGAACTGTTAGTGGAACGCCTGAAACTGATGCAGATGAACTTGTTATTAGAAATAATAGTGACGCTGGTATAAAT
>Ga0206123_10002590_pt1 | contig 15644 bp, 27 predicted proteins | sample Helgoland_Spring_2_FD_160086 | JGI IMG/M metagenome (GOLD analysis project Ga0206123, IMG submission 160086) | Pelagic subsurface seawater microbial communities from Kabeltonne, Helgoland, North Sea - Helgoland_Spring_Bloom_20160316_1 | ecosystem: Environmental > Aquatic > Marine > Epipelagic ...
ATGAAATGAACCCGGATTATGAATATGATTTTTCTGAGTTTGATGAGGTTATTAATCCGAGAGAAATCAAACAAATAACCAACATTATTCGTAATGCACTTAATGCCGGCACAGAGGGGCGTGAGATTGCAATCTTAACAGCAAGGGATCCTGCCGCTGAAGGTGCAATTAGAGATTATCTTGACAGTATCGGGCTTGATACTTCTAAGATTACTTTTGAGCTTTTAGCCTCATCAGATCCGCTAGCTAAATCTGACTGGATAGCAAATCGTATCAAAAATGGGGCTACTGATGTTTTGTTTTTTGATGACTCTGGGAAAAACATTGATGCTGTCGAAGAACTATCGGAACGCTTTCCAGATATCAAAATTAAAGCAAGAATAGTGAAATATGCTGATGATATCGCCGAAAATGTAGTCGACAAAAATTAATATAAAATTGTTACCTTTCGGTCGACTAATTAACTAAGCACGGAGGATATATAATGTCTACTAACGGAAACGGGTGGGAAACCTACTCAAAATTAGTTTTACAACAATTAGAAACAATGGCATCTGGTATTGAGGGTCTACGTACCGAATTGCAAGATGTAAAAAACCAACTTACCGAACTTAAAGCAAAAGAAGATCGCGTTCAAGATTTAAAAGCTTGGAAAGAAAAGATGGATGATGTCGCTTCTCCTCCACAATTGAGAGAAATTATTCACGAAGTAGAAGAGCTTAAAACATTTAGAACAAAAGCTGTCACGATGTTTATGGTTGTCCAAACAGTAATGGGTATTGCCATGGCATGGGCTCTAGAAATATTTTAATTTGACATTGTCTGATAACGTGTTAAATTAGATCCATATAATAAAGTTTTTTTATGGAAAAAGGTGACTTTATTTTTAAAGCGCTTAACAAATTGCACCTTTTATCTTCCCAGACTCTCAAAAGCATTATGGAGTACACTAATTTAGTATTATTGAACCCTAGTTAAATTATGGGATCAATTCCAAAACACATAACTGATAGACTGAAACAGATCGTAAGCCAAGTTTCTGGCAAAATAGAAGATTCAGATCTAGGGTTGATTGAGGAACATAAAATAAAAGGCACTGGGATCATGTATTGTCTTATGAGTGATAATCGTACTTTTACAAAAGTTACTCGGGGTGTGACCATTTATATAATTGAAGAAAATTATGATATCAAAAATAGAACTTTAGTGTATACTGTTTATGGTGATATCGTTTTGCTTGAACCTGATGAAATTGAGAGAATTGGTCATGATTAATGCTATTTGAATATAATAATTTTTGGAAAACAGTTATTTTGTTTTTATCTTCATGTCTTCTGTATCTGTTTTTTGGGTTTGAAATTACGGTTGTTTCTTTATTAACTCTTCTGTGTTGTAATATTAGATTAAAATCATAGAGGTCTCTCTATTTATGATATGTCCAGTAAAAGTAGAAGATATGTTTCGAAGGATTATGCTTCGGCTCCACTATTCTTAGTAAACCGATTAAATGAAGGCTCCCTCACATCAGAAGGACCTTTTACAGATATTGAAAAAGCAGAAGATATGATGCACTCTCTTTTGGTGCAAGGTATTTGTGCTTGGATGGTTTCCTATAATGAAAAAGAAAGATGATTTTGGCAATATAGTTTCTAAACAATTTTCAATTGGTGATATAGTTGAGTGGTCTTCATGGAATGAAGAAAAAGAAGATTGGGAACATAATTATGGTATAATAACAGATGTTAAAAATGAGATAAGACACAATAGGCTTGTTTCAATAACAACCGTAGTGCCATTACAGGGACCAAAAAAGGAAATAGAACATTTTTCACTTAGTCTGAGGTTAGTCTCTAAAGGTAACAAAGAAAATGTCAACAGTTGATCACATAGCAATACTAGTCGACGACTTAAAAATTGCAGAAGAATGGTATTTAAACAAAATGGATGCATTCGTCTCTTTCAGAGATGAAAAGTATATAAGATTGACAACAAAAAATACAAATATAGCTCTCATCGATAAGAATCATTATGAGCACGCCCACTTTGCTATTTTAGTCGATAATAAAAAAGATTTACCCATAAATGAAGGAAAAGTTGTTGAACATCGCGATGGAACAGTCGGAGTTTATGTCAAAGACCCATTTGGTAACTATTTAGAGTATATTTGGTATTCTGACAACCAAAAAAAGGTTTTTTTAAATGGCTAATGTTCTAAAATCGATGATTAAACAATTTATGCCATTTGCACAGCAGCAAATGGGTTTTGACCGAGTCCCGAGATTGTTTTTAAAAAACGATGATACAGAGGCTTCTAATCCTATGGGCAAGACTGGTTTTTACGATCCCAATGAAGAATCAATTACGATCTACATTGGGAAGAGACATCCAAAAGATATTATGCGTTCTTTATCACACGAACTCATGCACCATACTCAAAAATGTAACGGTGATTTTGAGGGTGTAAATAATATGGGTGAACAAGGATACGCACAGAACGATTCACATTTGAGAAATATGGAAATACAAGCTTACCAAGCATCTATTGTATTTAGAGATTGGGAAGACAGTACTAAAGGTACTATTTATTATGAACATCTACAAAAAGGAGACAAAAAGATGAGCACAAAAGATTGGAAAAACAAAGAGTTAACAACACTTCTTTCAGAAGCATGGGGTTTTAAATTTAATAATCTCGAAGAGTTTAATGAATTCAATGGAAATGGCGAGCTTCAAGCTGAAGACGAAGCTTTTGCACCGAGTCACTACTGTGTACACCATGGTGGAGTAAGTCATAACGGTAAGACTGAGATGGCAGAGGCGGTTAACCACAATTATAATGAAAAACTTGGAAAAGTAACCCACTATGATATGAAGTTAGCAGATGGCACTATCTTAGAGAGTGTTGCTGCTGAGGATATTGAAGTAACTAACGCATCATTAGCTGAAGATCACAAACACGCCATGAATCGTGATGCGGACGATGATGACGACGTCAAGGAAGAGTCTGTGACAGCAGATGAGGAAACTTTGGAAGAAGAGCCTGATAACAAGGACGAAGAAACTATTGAAGAAGGCGAAGATGAAGACATCGAAGAGCGAAGAGCACGTGGTCGGGGCACAGCAGCCGCAACACAAGGTCGCAGCGATGATAAACGCGCGCGTGAAGGCAAGATTAGCAAGGAAGTTCTGGAAGCAGTTGTTAAGAAGGCAATCAAAGAAGCATTACAAAAACGTAAAGGATAATGATAAAATGACAGGTAAAGATAAAAATTGAGCTTAAGAAGCTTAAAAACAAATTTATTCAAAACCTGTTATTTACTACAACTATAACGGAAGGAACAGTTATGTCACTAAGCAATGAGTGGAAGAATTTTTTATTAAACGAGAATCTAGACGAGAAGAGCATCTTTACCTATATTCAAGGTCTCCAAGAGATAATTTCCAATCTTAACCCTCGCACAGTCTCTGAAAAAAGAAGACTTCAACTTGCTAAGCAGCATATACGCGAAGTTCGCAAGTATGCAAAACGAATGCTTAATGAAAATATGGACCTTCAAGAAAAGCTTCAATTATTAGAAGAAAATAAGGGAGATGAATAATGGGAGGTGTTGCTGGGCACATGGCTCATTTGTCTGAAGATACTGATTTAACATTTAATGAAATTGTAAGTGTTCTTACAAAAGTTGCCAGTGCAGATATTAAAAACGCTACCGAAAAAGTCGATGGTCAAAATTTATTTTTGAGTGTCGATTCTTCTGGTGAAATAAAAACAGCACGCAACAACGGCGATATTAAGAAAGGTGGCATGACTACCGATGAATATATTAGTAAGTGGAAAGGACATCCAGCAGAAAATGCATTTACAGGTGGTTTTAAGGCGATCTCAACGGCTTTAAGAAAGCTTTCGCCCGAAGACCTTGATGCAATTTTTGCGGACGGTAGAAGGTACGTGAACATGGAAATCATGTATCCTAAAAATCCTAATATTATTTTGTATTCTGCTCCAAATATCGTTTTACACGGACTGCAAGATTTTGGTGAAGAAGATGAAACACCAGAAATGCGTCAAGCAACAAAACAAAAGTTTGCTAAACTTGCCAATCTGATAGATGGTGCATCTGAAACTGTTGGCGAAGAACAGTGGTCAGTTAATGGACCAAAGTTAGTAGCACTTAAAAAATTAGCCGACGGCTCGGCTCTTCAAGATGTTACTCAAGCAATTGAATCGTTTGCTTCTCCCGTGGGTATGGACGCAACAGTTGGCGATTACGTCAAAGTAGTGGTTGACAAATACGCTGACCAAGTTGGACTACCAGAAGACGTTACAAAAAAATTGGTAATGCTGATGCTTGAGCCTGATGAGGCGAAAGAACGTGGGATTACTGTTGTTAATTTAAAAAAGGGTTTACCAAAAGAACTGCAACAGGTTATATCAAAGCTTGGTTCAAAAACAAATTCTAGAAAATATATTGCATCTGTCTTAAAACCACTTGAGAATGCTATTAGTGATTTTGCTATTGAAGTCTTACGAGGTGTGAAAAGCTATTTTGTTGACGACAATGACCAAGAAGTTTCTCGCATGCGTGCTGAGCTTGAGCAATCGATTGCATATCTTAAAGATCTTCAATCATCTGGTGATGCAAAAGCTGGTGAGTTAATTGATAAACAACTTTCTAAACTAGGAAAAATTGAAAACCTTGCATCCTCTATGGAAGGTGTTGTATTTGAATATCCACCAGGCTCTGATAAAATTTACAAACTAACGGGCGCTTTTGCTATGGCTAATCAGCTTATTGGTCGCGCACGTCGTGCTGGAATGACTGAGAATGAAGAAGACTTTATTGGATATGAATTTAAGCCAGTACGGGAAGAAGAAAATGAATTAGACGACCCAGTTGTTGACTCTGACTTTCCAAAAACTATTGCCATCGTTCCAGGAGCGTTTAAACCTCCTCACAAAGGACACCTTGATATGGTACGAAAATACGCTGCTGGCGCTGAGGAGGTCGTTGTCTTAATATCACGACCGACTAAAGGTGGTAGAAAATTACCAAATGGTCGTGAGATCACAGCAGAAGATTCAGAAGCTATTTGGAAGACCTTGGTTGCGGATCTGAGTAATGTTGATGTACAGATATCAAGCCACGCTTCCCCAATAAGTGCTGCATATGAGTACGTTGGTGAAGATGGTCCTATCAATATTGGCGATACAGTCATCCTGGGTGCTAGCACCAAAGGTGATGATTGGAAGAGGTGGACCGGAGCAGATAAATATGTTAAGGATGGCGTGAAACTAATACCACCAGAACGTTCTGCTGTTGTTCCAACTGCCAGGGGTGATGGAACTCCCTTTAGTGCAACAGATTTTCGTAATGCTCTAGGTAATCCAGAAAATCGTGCTGAGATCGCTGAATTTGTTGGTGAAGAGAATGTCGATAATGTTTTGTCAATCTTACAACTTGTTGGGAACGTCGATGAAATATCCACGGGAGCGGGCGTAGCAGGGTATACAGTCCCTTTGGGATCTGGGTCGGTTAGAAGGCGTGGACCCAAGAAAAAAACTACCACTATAATGAAAGACGAAAATTTAGCTATCGTCAATGAAGTTATGAGACTAATTAAAGAAAGAGGCATTTTAAGATGAATGAAGAAGAAAGAGTTCTAAGAAGTAATATAAGACGTTTGATACGAAATGTCAAGGCTAAAAAGCTCGATGAACATAAAAAAATGTTAGAACTAGTAAGTACACTGGTTCAACACGAACTCAAAGCTATGATCTCTGAGGCTTCTACTCCTGATGTAGACCCAACCCCAAACAAGTCTACCGGCATTAATGTGCTGGAAGAACTTCTTAAGAAGATTGTACCAGTTTTAGAAACAGATTACAAGTCTTTAACAACAAATAATGAACAACGTCAATCATTCCGTGCACATATCATTAGTGCGGTAGTTGATACCTTGACGCCTGCGCAAGCTAATAATGTTGCCGGGGCTGAGGCTGCAGCAACTGAACTTGGTGAAAATGTAGATGAAGAGATCGACGTCAATATTGGAGATGATGGTCCAGATGACAAGTTTATTGATATTAGAACTGATGCTGAGAAAAAAGCAGAAGAGGAAGATGAAGAGGTTGATCCCCGAGACTCTTTCGGCGCAGAAGTCGGTGGTGACGAGACCGGTCGGAATATGGCATACCAAAGTTTTAAAAAGATTGAAACATCTGTGATAGATTCATATGAATTACTTTCAGATCCTGATGATCAAGAATTGTTCTACGATTACTTGATTGCGAACTTGAAATTATATTTTGATAAGTTCGAAGGTGAGTTATCTGGTGATGTAGAAGAGCCAACAAATCAAGCATATACTGACGCAAAACAAGGCGACACAGCCGATGTTAGCTCTGATGATGAGTTTGATTTAGAAATTTAATTAAAAAAAGTCCTTGACAAGATAGGAAACCAGCTGTAAACTAAAGTTGTGCTGGCATGTGATAGTAATGATAGTTAATAAAACTAAAGATAATAGATCAACTACTATTAATACTAGTATAATAACTAATCTAAAAGATCAAGCTTTAATAACTGATGAAACTTTAGTAGCTTTAAATTCTATTAGTTTAGAAGACCTGATAGCTGTTAAGTTTGAGCTTGCCTGTAACCAAACTAATAACAGATTGTATGGATTTGATATTTGGAGAAATTCTCTATATATTGTTAAAGACGCGATGCTCAAATTTGCTATCTCAACTACAAAATCCAAAAAGGATGCTGCAAGGTTTCTTGGACTGACCTATGATGAATTTAAGAAGGCACTTACTAAATATAGTATTGATATTTGACATTTCTATCTTAGCCAGTTATAATGGGTAAACGAGGGGCACCATATCTATCACCGTGCCTCCGAAGCGTGGAGTTTAAAATAACTAAACTGTAGGTCAGCAGGCAGGGAGCCAAAAGTAACTGCACTGGCTTTTATTTAATCAACAGAGGTAAACATGTGGAAAGTATATAAATGGAATGGACACTATATTATGGGTGAACTGATCAGTAAACATTCTTCAGAGACAGCTGCACTTAAAGCAGCAAAGAAAAAAATTAATTTTGCTAGAACCGAAAAGCAAAAGAACGGTAATGAGACTCGGATATGGTTAGATGCAGAGAATGCAACACCTCTGGGTGTAATTATCAAAAAATCACGGGGATGACTTGGCTTCGACAAGGTAATAAAGAGGAATAGTGCAAGCAGGTAAGATACAACCTTAATCGTTCAAAAAACAATAATTGCTAATAACAATAACCATTTCGAATCTGTCCGCTTAGCGGCTTAATCGGGAGGTCGATTAGAACCTTCTTTCCAATCTAATCAAAACAACAGACAAGTTGTAAAAATCAAACCATCTAAAGCAACAGGACGGTAAGCTTTAGAATATAGCCGTCTACCCATTCAGTTAGGGGATATAAAAACTGATAAGCTTGTGAATGACTACAGTTAGAGTTATTTTGGACGCGGGTTCGACTCCCGCCATCTCCACCATCTACTTATAATATGTCGATTCAAGGACACAAAACTACCTATATAAAGTATAATATAGGTGACATAGTTAGAGAAAGAGATTGGATATTAATTTCAGACGAACCTATGTACGGCATAATAACCAAAGTAGAAAGATCAGCATATAGACAAACAGAATGGATACCATACACAGATGACAGAATACATGTGTTCTGGTTTCAGTGGAGTTCAACAGAGATACTACCAGCCTGTTTTCTAGAGTTGATTTCTAAAGCATAAATAGAGGAAAATAAATGAAAAAAGAATTAACACCAAACAAAAAGCACAAACAAAAGATAATTGATAAGACGTTCAGTGATCAACTTGAGGATGCTTGGCATTTGATTGAAAAAAGAAGAAAACTAAAAAGAAAAGAACTTTTTATAAAAATTGAAGACACAAAACAAAAAAACTGATAAATACTATTAGAGAGGTTGCAAAAAAGGACACTTTTTAATAATGGAAATTAACATCGCTTTTTTCCGCGGTCGCGGAGGCTTTATAAACAAAGTTGTTCGATGGTGGACAAAAAGTGAATATAGTCATGCCGAACTAGTGATGCCCGATGGGCTGACCTGGATCGGCATTAGTCCTTTTAAGACATCTAAGCTGCAAGCTAGATACAATCTCGATTATGATCCAAGTGAGTGGGATTTCATAGCTATTGAAATAACTGAAAAGCAACTTAAAATAATAAATGAATTTTTTGAATTTACTAAAGGTAGTCATTACGACTGGGTAGGGATGATCTTATCCCAGTTATTACCTTATAATATAAAACGAAAAAATAAATGGTATTGTAGCGAGTGGATCGCTTATGCGCTAAGGATAAGTTGTGTTATTGATTGGAGAGAGATAAAAATTTATGATCGAGCTGATCTATCGCCGGCTATGCTATATAGGCTATTAGATGAGTTGGATTTAAATAATGAAATATGAAGTAGATGAGTGGGTCATATATAAACCTTTTCCTGACGACGAAAACCAACTCCTTAAAGAAACTAACTACAGAGCAGTAATCTTGTCATATTTGCCGAAAGATCCCTTTTATGACTACAAAATAATATTAGAAGTTTCGAGAAAAACAAAAAAAGTTACAGAACATCAACTTTTTCCGGATCCTGTCTCTACCTACTAATAGGGATGGCACTCAAACTAATCAACAAACTGCTTTTAGTAGCAGTATGTCTCATTGCCGGCTGTCAGCAGCCAGATTACGCTATTGTTACAGGCGAAAAAGGGCAAACAGTGTACGTTGAGGTAGAGGTACCCGGTGAAACCGTGTATGTTAACGTACCAGAATATATTGAAGTAGAGATACCCGCGGAGCATGGTGATATATGGGTTGATTCTTTCACTCAACCAATGTCAGTTGATGGAATTGATATTTTGTGGGTAATCGATCGCTCTGGCTCGATGAACAGTTATAACACTGAGTTGTTAAATGGTATTCAGGCAATGTTGTCAGCATTGCCAACTGCAGACTGGAGACTTGTTATAATAAGTGCTGACCCGACGGATTCAATATTAAGTACTGAATTTCCTTTGGTGCCCGGTGATGATATGACAGACGCGGAACAAATGTTAAATACACTTCCGCCTGGACCATGGGAAGAAGGATTTAATTCTGTTTATGAATATATGACCAATAATCCATATTCTTCGACGTGGATGCGCCCTGATGCTGGGCTGTTAGTGGTTTTTGTTTCCGATGAGGAAGAACAAAGTACCACTGAATATCCAGCCCCTACCGATTTCTTAACTTGGTACCAAATGCAAAGAATGGGTTCTGTTTTCATGGCTAGTGTAGTCAATCAAGATGCTACCACGTCTCTGTGTGATTATCCGCCAAGCCCTATAAATGTAGGCGATAGATATATGGAGGCGACTAATATTCTCGGTGGCACAATTGTTGACATTTGTGATGAGGATTGGACTGCCGGCGTGACTGATGCAACAAACTCAGTTGATCCATATGAATCCCTGACATTGACACATACTCCCGATCCACTGACAGCGATAAGAGTCTTTATAAATGGTTCCTTAAGCCATGATTGGTACTATAATTCATCAGATAACACTATTTATTTCACTGTAATTCCAGGTGGTGGAGATTTGGTAGAGATTGGATACCTCTATTATGAAACTTCTGACACTGGAGATTCGGGACAATAAAGAGGGCAAAATCATGGCGACGTGGTTAACACTAATTTTTGGTGCATGTATTGGCGTGCTATTGGTGTTTTGTACATTGTTCCTGGGTTTTGTAAAAAAAGAAAATAAGAGAACACAAGAAATAAATAATGATATACAATCTAATATAGATGGTATGTCCCCAAGAGATTTCTATATTAATAAAATTTCTCAAAACAATTTAGTTTGGGATTGTCATACTCATACATATAAAAAAACGGAGCAATAATGAGCGAAAAACAAACCAAAACATGGCAAAAAATCAAAGTTTTTGATACTTATGGTGAGGCAGACGCGCTGAGAACCGAACTTAAGAGTGAGGACGGTAATTCTGCACTAGAAATTAAAATTAAAAGATGTGGTCCAGGCAGCACTCAGTTCAAAGTCAAGACGCATCGCCCAAAAACAAATAAATAAGGAATAGAAAATGACTGAAGAAAGACCCACCGTTCTGGTATCTGGAGGTTTTGACCCTGTCCACGCTGGACATATTCGCATGATAAGAGATGCAGCACAACACGGAGATGTAATTATAGTAGCCAACTCGGATGACTGGTTATATCGAAAGAAAGGATTTGTGTTTATGGAATGGGAACGCCGAGTTGAAATCCTAAATGCTATTAAGGGGGTCATATTGGTAGATTCCGTAGATGATTCTGATGGAACTGTGTGTGAGGCAATTAGGAGATTGCAACCAACTTATTTCGCCAATGGCGGAGATCGCGGTAAAGCTAATACACCAGAACAAGCAGTATGCGAAGAAATAGGTGTAAAATTATTATGGGGTGTTGGCGGAGAAGAAAAATTAGATAGTTCTTCTGAGTTAGCTAAAAAAGTAAGAAATTTTGAAATGCCACCAAACCGGCTCACTTCAAAGTCTTCAGAAAGATAATACTTGACAAGATAAACATACCTAGTTAAAATAGATGGATATGATGGCTCTAAAACTAGATGCGTCTTATAGACCTATTGAAGTAATCGATGCATTAGAAGCATTGGTTATGTGTATAATAGGAAAAGCATTAGCAGTAGAAACATACGAAAAGAAAATATCATCACCATCAATAAGTTTTGAACTTCCAGCCGTCATAGTGCTTAAAACTGTAGTAAAGTTTAGACTCACAACCGTAAGTTGTAATCGAACAAATATAATTTGGAGAGATAATAATCAGTGTCAGTACTGTGCTAATTATTTTCCAGAAGATAAGCTTACAATGGACCATGTGATGCCAAAGAGCCGCGGCGGTAATAATGCTTGGGAAAACCTTGTTGCGGCGTGCAAAAAATGCAATCAAAGGAAAGGTTCTCGCACTACGAAAGAATCTGGCATGCATCCTTTAAAAAAACCGGTTAAACCAAAAGCAAACATTCTAAGAACCATAGGCAAAAGCCAAGTAAGTGACCTATGGAAAGATTATTTGTGGTAAAAAACATTATTTTACTTGACAACTATAGTAAAGTGGGATATGTTAGATATACCAAATTAATGTCCCTTAGCTCAGTTGGTAGAGCAGATGACTGTTAATCATCTTGTCCGCGGTTCAAGCCCGCGAGGGACAGCCACTTAACCAAAAGGAGAAGCCACATGGCTACAACAAACGAGAATAGAGAACTTATCAAAACTCTACAAAATAGAATCAGCGAATTAGTTGATCAAGTGCATATGTTAAAGAGCGAATTAGGAACGTTTAAATCTGATGTCGCTAATGACGTAAAATATTTAACTGACCGTGTTGATGGAGGTCGATAGTAATGTCTATAATTAATAAGTTACAATCGCTTAATCTACCAGCAGATGCCATTGTGAACCTCAGCTATAGTGAGGGTACAGATGTATTTGTGCACAACGAAACTGAGATTGATGATGCTCTATCATATACGGATGTTGTAAGCACTTTTGCTAGCCTTGTCACCACACCGGGTCTAAACGTCTCAACACAGTTCGGAGGCGATGTATTAGAATCTTTACGCTCTGAAGGTCATCTAGATGATTATGAGCGCGGGAGCCATGGCTTTGAAGACTATATCAGTCAATTTCTGACAGATAATTTTTATGATCAAGAGTTTATTGAACACTCAACCGAGAAGTATGATCATAAGCGCGGATTTTGCACTCTGAGCACGGACGTGCAAGTATTAGCTTCAGAGATTATCTCACAAACCCCATTTTTGTCAGGCTGGGAAGTATCAGTGCAGACTGAGAATGGAACGCTGACATTAGAAGCATAGCGCTGTTCTGCTCGCTATATAAGCAGACGTGGTTGCCGATCGTTACGTAGGCAAAGGTTTTCCGGTTTCCTAGTTCGCGACAGAATAACCGGCTATTGGGGTGTAGTTCAATTGGCAGAACGCCGGACTGTTAATCCGGAGGTTATTGGTTCGAGTCCAGTCGCCCCAGCCATTTACAAAATTTAGACCCTATCTACTATATGGACATAGGTGAAATGGTCTTGCATTTATTACTTTGTATATTGTGTAGCGCCTTAGTATATCTATGGTTTTTAAGTTCATGCATAATACCAACTGGTATGACAGTATTAGATATTGATAAAATATCTGCAATAGGACACACAGTAGAAGAATTGCCGAGATAGCTCAGTTGGTAGAGCTTCTGATTTGTAATCAGATGGTCGCAGGTTCGAATCCTGTTCTCGGCTCCATTTCAGAAAATCATACTAATTATTGTACGTTGATGAGGGAAATACGTATGTTTAATGATTTATATAATAAAGTCAGAAATCGCTTAAAATATTTTAATTCTCAGCCTGAAGTATATGAAGTAATTGTTGACGATGACTTCGAATATACTGACGAAATAGAAAAAGCTCTTTGGGACATCAAAGAATGTCTAGACTTACCGACAGAAGAGATTGAAATAGCTGTAGCAACACGACACAGTTCCTTAAAAAAGAGTTAACCAATTACTCAACCTACTATATATTAAGGAACCACAGAGGCTACATGGCTAAGAAAAATTACGTATTAGATACCAGTGTGTATTTGACTGATGCAAACGCATTATTTAAGTTTGACAATCACGATATATTCATACCTTTAAAAGTTTTGGAAGAGGTAGATAATCACAAAAAAAGACAAGACTCAGTAGGATCGAATGCTCGGCAATTTATCAGGATACTTGATGAACTTAGAAGTAAAGGTAATCTAGAAAAGGGCGTTCGAATTGAAAAGGGAATGGGAATATTAAAAGTTATTTCGTATTCTTCAATGAAAGAAGTGATTTTCCCACCAGATTTAGATATCAGACTACCTGATCACACAATAATAGCCACCGCTAAGACAATTCAGATGAATTCTTTAAACACTGCAAACAGAAAAACTGTTGTGGTGTCCCGAGATATCAATATGAGAGTTATATGCGACTCAATTGGTCTGATAGCTGAAGATTATATATCCGAGAAAGCTGTGAGGTCTTCTGAAGAGCTTTACAATGGGTTTGTTATACAAAATGTAGACGACCAAATTATTGATAGATATTATTCTGGAGAAGATATAACTATTCCTGAAGACGAAGTCGACGAAATCTGGCATCCAAACCAGTATGTGATGATGGTGTCCAATGCTAACGAAAAGAAATCATCATTAGCACGCTTTAAAAGCCATTATGAGCCTTTGCAAAAAATAATACACAAGAACATACCCGATTGGAAAATTGAATCAAGGAACAAGGAACAAGCGTTCGCAATTGATATGCTGATGGATCCGAATATTAAAATTGTTTCCCTTGTGGGGCGCGCCGGCTCTGGAAAAACATTATTGGCAATTGCAGCAGGTCTCCAACAGACAATTGGATTAAGAGCAGAGAACAATCATTACTCAAGATTAATAGTATCTAGACCTGTGCAACCCCTTGGTAAAGATATAGGTTTTTTACCTGGAACCATGGAAGAGAAAATGCTCCCTTGGCTGATGCCGATTCAAGATAATTTGAAATTTTTGATGGGTGATCGTACATCACTTGAAATGTATATGGACAAGGGAAAGATCGAGCTTGAGGCTTTGACTTATATTCGCGGTCGTTCAATAGCAAATGCATTTATCGTGATAGATGAAGCACAGAATTTAACAAGACACGAAATTAAAACTATAATAACTCGTATTGGCGAAGGTACCAAAATTGTTTTGACTGGGGATATTGAACAGATCGACAATGTTTACGTTAACGAAACATCAAATGGGCTTGCGCATGCAATTGAAAACTTTAAAGAATATGCAATTGCCGGACATGTTACATTTAGGAAAGGCGAGAGATCCGAATTAGCAACCCTCGCATCAAAAGTATTATAATTAAACAAACATTTGATATGTGTTATATTAAATAAAAAGGAGCACTTATTATGAGTGATTTAGAAAAAACAATAACCGAACAGCAGGTTCACGAAAACCCATTATTGGCAATGACAACTGAGGCTGGTGAATCTGAACTTAAAGACTATCTTGTAAATTTTGTCGGTACAAAATTCGATAAAGAAGAAGTAACCGTTAACATGATTGCAGAAGTATTAGCAACTGAATTTCCAGAATTTGTGTTTGCTTTTGCTGAAGAAAACTTTTTAAGAGGATACCAATTGGGAATAGATGATGCATACAAAACTATTGAAAGAGAAGCACAGACAAACAATCCAACAGATGACTGATTTTTATACACCGCGCGGTCTTCATGTATACTTTAAAGATCGCGTGATCGATAAAAATATTAATGTTGAGAATGTGATATCTCAAGTGGAAGGCATTTTACCACAACATCTAACTTCAGAAGTAGAGATGATAATAGTTGGTCAGTTTGATGAGTTTGAGGAAAAAGGGTTCAACGCATTTTATGATTCTGGTACAGTTTTTGTTACCAATCTACAAGATGACGAACAAGATATGATAGATGATATAATTCATGAATTTGCTCACTCCATAGAGGAGCCTTATGGTATGGATATATACGGAGATTACAAGGTTAGAGATGAATTTTTAGAAAAAAGAAATACATTGCATAATATATTATGGAAGTCGGGATTTAAGATTCCCAAATCTTTGTTTAATAATATTGATTTTGATCAAGAACTTGACGATATATTATATAGAAAAATCGGATATGAAAAACTGCAAGGTATGTGTAAAGGAATATTTTTAAATTCATATGCCCCCACATCTCTAAGAGAATATTTTGCTACCGGGTTTACGGACTTTTTCTTGCGACCCGACGAACATAAGTACATACAGAAAATGTGCCCGCAGCTATACAAAAAGATATTAAGTATTTATTCTGAATAAATTCTTGACAAGCAGTTGTGAAGAGGTTATAATATCTTATTAGGGAGCAAATATGCCACACATTTCGTATTCTGAACTCAAAGATTGGGTTCACTGTGCCTTTTATCACAAACTGACTCGGATCGATGGGATCGATGGGTTCAAGGGAAATGCATACACAGCTTTTGGTACAGCAATTCATTCTGTTTGTGAAAAGAAGCTTTTAAAAGAAGAAGTTGATGATGACTTTTTTGTCGAAGAGATGAAAAAGAATATTGCCGCCCTTGACGATGATGTGCCAGTAGACCAAAAACTGGTATCGGATATGATGGGTCAGGGAAAACAAATAATTCCAGAGATTGAAGATGCTCTTCATGATTACTTTGATGAGTTTGAGGTTCTTGCCGTTGAGATGCCGTTGTACGAGCCTATAGAAAATGAAGAGCACCAATTTAAAGGTTACATCGATGCGGTAGTGGCTACACCCGATGGCAAGGTTCATATTTTTGATTGGAAGACGTGTTCGTGGGGTTGGGATTCTCGAAAGAAAAGTGACAAAATGGTGACTTATCAGCTTACATTGTATAAGCACTACTTTTGTCAAAAAATGAACGTAGATCCCAGTGACGTCGAGA
>Ga0206123_10002601_pt1 | contig 15589 bp, 13 predicted proteins | sample Helgoland_Spring_2_FD_160086 | JGI IMG/M metagenome (GOLD analysis project Ga0206123, IMG submission 160086) | Pelagic subsurface seawater microbial communities from Kabeltonne, Helgoland, North Sea - Helgoland_Spring_Bloom_20160316_1 | ecosystem: Environmental > Aquatic > Marine > Epipelagic ...
ACGTGGTCGGATCCCAGGTCGCCGTGCAGACGGTGTTCCTTGGCGTGCTGGATCAGGGCGCCGCCGGTGCCGTGCACGATGCACTTGGGCGCGCCGGTGGTGCCGGAGGAATAGAGAATATAAAGCGGGTGGTCGAACGGCAGCTCGGCGAAGGCCGGCGGTGCCCCGGCGGCGGCCAGCCAGTCGCGCCAGTTGAGCGCCTGGCGCACCGCGCTGGTGTCGCCCCGTCCGGGAATCACGATCAGCAACTCCGGCTGCAGCTTTTCGTGCAGCGCCTGGATGCGATCATCCAGCTCGATCCACTTGCCGTTGTACTGGTAGCCGTCGCAGGCGAACAGCACCTTGGGTTCGATCTGGCCGAAGCGGTCGAGCACGCCCTCGACGCCGAAGTCCGGCGAGCAGGACGACCAGATGGCGCCGATCCAGGCGCAGCCGAGAGCGGCGATCACCGTTTCGATGCGGTTGGGCATGTAACCGGCGACCCGGTCGCCGGGCTGGATGCCGGCGGCCTGCAACTGCGCGGCCACCTGGCCGGCGGCCACGTGCAGGTCGTTGTAGCTGATCTGGTCGCGGCGGCCGCTTTCGTCGATGCTTACCAGGGCGGTGTGGGTGTCGTGCCGGGGCAGCAGATTCTCGGCCATGTTGATGCGCGCGTCCGGGAACCAGCGGTTGTGGCGGAACACCGGTGACGGTTCCAGCACCCGCTCGCCTTTATGGCCGCGCAGTTCGCAAAAATCCCAGACCAGATTCCAGAACGCCTCCGGCTGCGTCACCGACCAGCGGTGCAGGTCCCGGTAATCCGTGAGCGGCGTGCCGGCCAGCTGTTCGGCGCGGGCGCGGAACGCGGCGGGCTGGCCTTCGTTGAGCCGCTTTTCATCGGGCTGCCAGAGCGGGGTCGGGGTTGTTGTCATTGTGCCTCCGTTTCGGAATCCAGCGAATTGAAATCAACCAGGAGCGTGCCTTCGGCGACGCTGTCGCCATCGGCCACGTGGAAGCGTTCCACGGTGCCGGCGGCACCGGCGCGCAGGGTGTGCTCCATCTTCATGGCTTCCAGGGTGATCACCGCGTCCCCGGCGGCCACCGTGGCGCCGGCTGCCACATGGCAGGCGACGATGGTGCCGCTCATGGGCGCGATGAAGCCGTCCTGGCCGCCGGCGCGGTCGCTCTCCCGGGCCGGGTGTATCTCCACCGGGTAATCCTGACCGTGCACGAAGACCGCCGTATGTCGGGCGTCGCCATCCTGGGGTTCGATCAGGTGACCGGCCAGGCGGCGCTCGCCCCAGTGCAGCTCAAAGGCGGTGCCCCGGCGGCGCAGGTGGAAGGGCGTGGGCTCGCCGCCGTCCACCCGGGCCTGGTCATTGTCGAGCACCACGGTGTGGGCCTGCTCGCCCACCCGCAATGGGATCAGGGTGCGCTTTTGTCCCAGCGGACGCCAACCCGGCAGCGCGCCCCAGGGGTCGTTGCCGGTGGCGGGCCGTTGGGCCACGGCGCCAGCGGCGGCCACGGCGACCAGGTCGCTGTCCGCCGGCGCCGGCGTCATCAGGTCCGGGTGTTTCTCAAGCAGGCGGGTGTCCAACTCGGCGTCGGCGAACACCGGGCTGCTCAGAACCCGGTGCAGAAAGGCGGCATTGTGATGCACGCCGCTGATGGCGAGATCGTCCAGGGCCGCCACCAGCCGGCGGCGGGCCTGGTCGCGGTCGCCGCCGTGGCTGATCAGCTTGGCGATCATCGGGTCGTAATGGTCGCTGACCCGGTCGCCGGCCTCGAAGCCGCTGTCCACGCGCACCTGTTCCGGCCAGCGCAGTTGTTCCAGGCGCCCGGCGGAGGGCAGGAACTGCTGGTAGGGGTTTTCCGCGTACAGGCGCACCTCCATGGCGGCGCCGTGGCGCTGGATCTGCTCCTGGCTTTTCGGCAGCGGCCGGCCTTCGGCCACGGCCAGTTGCCAGGCGACCAGATCCTCGCCGGTGATCAGCTCGGTGACCGGGTGCTCCACCTGCAGGCGGGTGTTCATCTCCATGAAGAAGAATTCGCCTTCGGGGGAGAACAGAAACTCCACCGTGCCGGCGCCGCGATAGTCGATGGCGCGGGCGGCGCGCACCGCCGCGTCTCCGAGAGCCCGGCGCTGGTCTTCGGTGAGGCCGGGGGCCGGAGCTTCCTCGATGATTTTCTGGTGACGGCGCTGCACCGAGCAGTCGCGTTCGAACAGGTGCACCGCGTTGCCGTGGTTGTCGGCGAACACCTGCACTTCCACGTGGCGGGCGGTGGGCAGGTAGCGCTCCAGCAGCACCCGGTCGTCGCCGAAGGCGTTGCGTGCCTCGCGGCGGGCGGCGGCCAGGGCTTCCTCGAAGCCGGCGGCGTTGTCCACCGCGCGCATGCCTTTGCCGCCGCCGCCGGCCACCGCCTTGATCAGCAGCGGAAAGCCGACTTTTTGCGCCTCGGCGATCAGGGTGGCGTCGTCGACGCCTTCCCGGTCGAAGCCGGGCAGCACCGGCACGCCGCTTTGCGCCATGTGCTGGCGGGCGGCGGCCTTGTCGCCCATCAGGCGGATGGCGTCGGCGCCGGGGCCGACAAAGATCAGGCCGGCGTCCGCGCAGGCGTCGGCGAAGGTGGTGTTCTCGGACAAAAAGCCGTAGCCGGGGTGAATGGCGTCGGCGCCGCTGTCGCGGGCGGCGCGGATCACCTTGTCGATGTCCAGGTAGCTGTCCCGGGCCGGCGCCGGGCCCAGCCGCACGGCGCGGTCGGCCTCGCGCACATGGGGCGCGTCGGCGTCGATGTCGGAGTACACCGCCACCGTGGTCAGGCCCAGCTCGCGGGCGGTGCGGATAATGCGCCGGGCGATCTCGCCCCGGTTGGCGATCAATAGCGTGTTGATGGCGGCCATGGTCAGTTCCGGTTCGGTTTCCAGTTCGGCGGGCGTTTTTCCAGGAAGGCGCCCAGGCCCTCCTGGCCTTCCGCGCCGGTGCGCAGCTCGGCGATCAGGTTGGCGGTGTACTCGATCAACCCGTGGCTGACGTCGCTGTCGTCGGCGCGGTGCACCAGCTCGCGGGCGCGCCGTTGCGCTTCGGGGGCGCCGTCAAGCAGGGCGCTCACCAGTTTGTCCACGGTGGCGTCCAGCTCCGCCGCCGGCACCACTTCGTGGACCAGGCCGAGCCGGCCGGCGCGGGCGGCGTCGATCACCTCGGCGGTCATGACGTAGCGGCGCGCCTGGCGGGCGCCCAGGGCGCGCACCACATAGGGCGCGATCACCGCCGGCAGAATGCCCAGCTTCACTTCGCTGAGGCAGAAGCGGGCGTCGTCGGCGGCCACCGCGATGTCCGCCGCGCAGATCAACCCCAGGGCCCCGCCGTAGGCGGCGCCCTGGATCCGGGCGATAACCGGTTTGCCGGCCCGGTCGATGGTGTCCATCAGGGTGGCCAGGCGCAGGGCGTCGGCGCGGTTTTCCTGCTCGTCGAGGGCGCCCATGGCGCGCATCCAGTTCAGGTCGGCGCCGGCGGAGAAATGCTTGCCGGCGGCGTCCAGCACGATCACCCGGCCGTCGTCGCTACCGGCCTGCTGGAAGGCGTCGATCAGCGCTTCGATGATGGTGTTGTCGAAGGCGTTGCGTTTGTCCGGGTTGTTCAGGGTGATGTGGGTGACCGGGCCCCGGCGGGTGGTTTGCACACTCATGGTTGTCTCCCTCACATCCGGAACACGCCGTAGCGCGTCTCTTCGATGGGTGCATTGAGGCTGGCGGAAATGGCCAGGCCGAGAACGTCGCGGGTGTCCGCCGGGTCGATGACGCCGTCGTCCCACAGGCGGGCGCTGGCGTACCAGGGCTGCGCCATGGTTTCGTACTGGGCGGTCATGTCGTCCTGAAACCGCTGGGCGTCTTCATCGCTCCAGTGTTCGCCTTTCTTTTTCAGCGAGGCGGCTTTTACCTGGGTGAGCACGCTGGCGGCCTGTTCGCCGCCCATCACCGAGATGCGCGCGTTGGGCCACATGAACATAAAGCGCGGGTCGTAGGCGCGCCCGCACATGCCGTAGTTGCCGGCGCCGAAGCTGCCGCCGGTGATCACGGTGAACTTGGGCACGCTGGCGCAGGCCACCGCGTTGACCATCTTGGCGCCGTGCTTGGCGATGCCTTCCGCTTCGTATTTCTTGCCCACCATGAAGCCGGTGATGTTCTGCAGGAACAGCAGCGGAATCTTGCGCTGGTTGCACAGCTCCACGAAGTGAGCGCCCTTGAGCGCGGACTCGGAATAGAGCACGCCGTCGTTGGCGAGAATGCCCACCGGAAAGCCGTGGATGCGGGCGAAGCCGGTGACCAGGGTGGTGCCGTAGTTGGCCTTGAATTCGTCCAGGTCGGAATCGTCGACGATGCGCGCGATCAGTTCCCGGGCCGGCATCGGCGAGCGGGTGGTGGGCGGAATCAGGCCGTACAGTTCGTCCGGCTCATAGGCCGGCGGCCGGGCCGGCCGCACCTCCAGCTGTTCCGGCTTGTGCCAGTTGAGCCGGTCGATGCAGCGGCGCGCCAGGTCCAGCGCATGGGGTTCGTCGTCGGCCAGATGGTCGGCGACGCCGGACTGCTCGCCGTGCAGGGCGGCGCCGCCCAGCTCCTCGGCGCTGACCACTTCGCCGGTGGCGGCTTTCACCAGCGGCGGGCCGGCCAGAAACACGGTGGAGTGGTTGCGCACCATGATCACTTCGTCGGCCATGGCCGGCACATAGGCGCCGCCGGCGGTGCAGGAGCCCAGCACCACGCTGATCTGCGGAATACCGCGCGCCGACATATTGGCCATGTTGAAAAAGATACGCCCAAAGTGATCGCGGTCCGGGAACACTTCGTCCTGACGCGGCAGGTTGGCGCCGCCGGAGTCCACCAGGTAGACGCAGGGCAGCCGGTTCTCGGCGGCTACCGCCTGGCAGCGCAGGTGTTTTTTCACCGTCAGCGGGTAGTAGCTGCCGCCTTTCACGGTGGGATCGTTGGCGACGATCATGCATTCCACGCCGGCCACCCGGCCGATGCCGCCGACACAGCCGGCGGCGGGCACGTCCTCACCGGGGTAGACGCCGTCGGCGGCCAGCGCCGACAGCTCCAGGAAGGGCGAGCCCGGGTCGAGCAGGTGCTGGATGCGCTCGCGCACCGGCAGCTTGCCCTTGTCGCGCAGGCGCGCTTCGGCGGCCTCGCCGCCGCCGTGGGCGATGCGGTCGAGTTTTTCCTTCAGGGTGTCGCGCAGCGCCAGATTGTGTTCCCGGTACTGGCCGTATTCCGGCGCGCTTTTGTTGAGCTGGCTGATGATTTTGGGCATGGCTCAGGCGGTCTCGTTGAACAATTCGCGGCCGATCAGCATGCGGCGGATCTCGCTGGTGCCGGCGCCGATCTCGTAGAGCTTGGCGTCGCGCAGCAGGCGGCCGGTGGGGTATTCGTTGATGTAGCCGTTGCCGCCCAGGCACTGGATCGCGTCCAGGGCCATCTGGGTGGCGTTCTCGGCGCAGTAGAGGATGGCGCCGGCGGCGTCCTTGCGGCTGCTGTTGCCGGCGTCGCAGTTGCGCGCCACCTGGTAGAGGTAGGCGCGGCTGGCGTTGAGGGTGACGTACATGTCGGCGAGCTTGCCCTGCATCAGCTGGAATTCGCCGATCGCCTGGCCGAACTGCTTGCGCTCATGGACGTAGGGCAGCACCACGTCCAGGCAGGCCTGCATGATGCCGGTGGCGCCGCCGGACAGCACGGTGCGCTCATAGTCCAGACCGCTCATCAATACGCGCACGCCCTGGTTGAGTTCACCGAGAATGTTTTCCTCCGGCACTTCGCAGTTTTCGAACACCAGCTCGCAGGTGTTGGAGCCGCGCATGCCCAGCTTGTCCAGCTTCTGGGCGCGGGAGAAACCGGGGAAGTCGCGCTCGACGATAAAGGCGGTGATGCCGCGCGGGCCGGCGTCCGGCTCGGTCTTGGCGTAGATCACATAGGTGTGGGCGTCGGGGCCGTTGGTGATCCACATCTTGTTGCCGTTGAGCACGTAGCGGTCGCCTTTCTTTTCCGCGCGCAGGCCCATGCTGACCACGTCGGAACCGGCGCCGGGCTCGCTCATGGCGAGCGCGCCGATGTGCTCGCCGCTGACCAGCTTGGGCAGGTACTTCTGGCGCTGGGCGTCGTTGCCGTTGAGATAAATCTGGTTCACGCACAGGTTGGAGTGGGCGCCGTAGGACAGGCCGATGGACGCGGAGGCCCGGGAGATTTCCTCCATCACCAGGGTGTGGGCCAGGTAGCCCAGGCCGGCGCCGCCGTATTCCTCGCCCACGGTGACACCCAGCACGCCCAGATCGCCGAGCTTCTTCCACAGCTCGTTGGGGAACAGGTTGTCCTGATCCACGCGCGCGGCGATCGGTGCGATCTCCTTGCGGGCGAAGGCGCGGGCGCTGTCCTGCAGCGCGGTGAGGGTGTCGTCGAACTGAAAATCCAGGCCGCCGTTAAACATCGCTTTCCTCCAATTCCTTCAGCGCCTGCCTGGCGCGTTCCTCGGCCGCGTCCAGATCCTGTTGCATGATCTGGATGTCGACCAGTTGCTGTTGTAGCTGGGTACGTTTCTCTTCGATTTTTTCAAGCAGGGCACCGAGCTGTTGGCGGTTGTCGCCGGTGGGCTGGTAGAGGCGGATCAGATCGCCGGATTCCGCCAGCGAGAAGCCCAGGCGCTTGCCGCGCAGGATCAGCTTCAGGGCGACCCGGTCCGCCGGCGAATAAATGCGCGTCTGGCCGCGCCGGCGGGGCGTAAGCAGGCCCTGGTCTTCGTAAAAACGGATGGTGCGCGTGGTCACGTCGAATTCCCGTGCCAGCTCGCCGATGCCGTAGCTTTGCTTGAGTGTCATGGCGGAAAAGATTAGGGGAAGTTTACGTTAACGTAAAGTGGCCTGTCCGGTTGGACGGTGTTACCTTTAGCGCCTTCTTCGTCCGAGGATGGTGGACGGGTGATTTACCGAAAAGATCGCAAGGTTCTGAAACGAGTCGACTACGGGGCCGCCAAGAACTCTCTGATGGGGGTGTTGGCGGCCCTTGTGGTTTATGCGTTGGTGACCGCTTGGGGCGGTGTCTACCGGGCTTACGAGCTGGAGACGCTGATCGCCGGCGGCGCCGTGGTGCTGGTGACCGCCTACCGGCTGTGGCTGGTGGCGCGCTTTGACGCCCTCTACGGCGCCGGGCCGGCGCGCTGGCGGCGGCTGTTCGCGCTCGGCCTGATTCTGCACGCCCTGGTCTGGGGGGTATTGCCCGCCTGGCTGGTGTGGCGGGTCGGCACCGGCTTCAACGTCTTCGTGGTGATTCTCTATAACGTCGGTGTGACCACCGCGCTGGGCAGCTCCTGGATGGCCGGCCTGCGGGTGCGGCAGGTGTATATCCTGCTGATGTTCCTGCCGCTGATCGCCTCGCTGTTCCTGGCCGCCGGCCTGCAGGAATGGCTGCTCGGGCTGCTGGTGACGTCCTACACGTTCTATCTGTTCCGTCTTTACCGGGGCCAGTACGAGCTGTTCTGGCACGCGGTCACCCGCGAGCGCCGTGGTTCCCCCGAGCGGCGCCGGGACCTGCCGGCCAACACCGACATCCAGCTCAGCCTGGTATACCGGCTCGCCCATGAATTGCGCACGCCGATGAATTCGGTGATGGGCATGATGTCGCTGCTGGAGGACACCCGGCTCAGTGACGAGCAGCAGGAGTACCTGCAGGTGGCGGGGCAGAGCGGCAAGCTGATGATCAGCCTGATCGACGACGTGCTGGACTACTCCCGGATTCTCACCGGGCGCATCACCCTGAGCCCGGACTATTTCGACCTGCGCGGCGCCCTGGAGCAGACCCTGGAAGCCTTCGGCCCCATGGCCCAGTCCAAGAATCTGGAGCTGTCGGCGGTGGTGGACCGCATGCTGCCGAAACGGGTGCGCGGCGACCGGGACCGTCTGCTGCAGGTGCTCACCAATCTGCTCAGCAACGCGATCAAATTCAGCGAGCGCGGCGAAATACGCCTGGACGTGGATTTCACCACCGAAGGGGAAAGCGACGGCGTGCTGCGGGTGCGGGTCAGTGACCAGGGCCAGGGCATGGACACCGAGACCCTCAAACATCTGTTCGAGGATCAGTTCCTGGCCGGTGCCCAGGACGCCTTCAGCACCCGGCACGCGGGCTTCGGGCTGCTGGTCTGCAAGGGTCTGATCGAGGCCATGGGCGGCATGATCGGCGCCGAAAGCAACCCCGGCGAAGGCTCCACGTTCTGGTTCACGGTGCGCCTGGGCATGCAGGCGAACATGAGCGAGAGCACCAAGCTGGCCGGCGCCGTGGGCCAGGTGCAGGGCCTGGCGGTGGGCACCAGCAGCGGCTCCCTGGCCTGTCTGCAGGAGGAGTTCGAAGCACTGGGCAGCTACTGCCAGGGCGCCCGGGATTACGACCAGGCGTTGCAGGCGGTGCGCGCCGGTCACCGCGAGCACAGCGAGTTTGAGTTGCTGCTGGTGGACACCCACGGGCGCCGGGAATCGGCGCTGAACCTGTGCCGCACCGTGCTGGAAGACCCCGGGCTGCGGCCGGTGAAGCTGATGCTGATCTGCGCCATTGAAGAGCGCGGCGAGCCGGCGGTGCAGCGGCTGGTGGACAAGCACGGGCTGGTGGTGCTGGTGCGCCCGGTTCATCGCACCGGGTTGCGCGCGGCACTGGGCAAGTTGCTGGGCGTGCCGCGCCAGATGCCGGTGCCGGACCTGCCCACCGAAACCCCGGAAGAGCGCGAGCGCCGCAGGCTTTACCGGCTGTTGCTGGTGGAAGACAACGAGGTCAATCAGCTGGTCACCCGTGGCATGCTCGGCAAGCTCGGCTATCAGGTTAAGACGGTCAATAACGCGGAAACCGCTCTCGCGCTGTTGGAGCAGGAAAGCTTCGATCTGATCCTGATGGACTGCATGATGCCGGAGCTGGACGGCTTCACCGCCACCCGCAGCCTGCGCGAAAGAGAGCAGGCCGCGGAGCGCACCCGCACCCCGGTGATCGCGATCACCGCCAACACCGCCGAGGGCGTTCAGGCCAAGTGTCTGGCCGCCGGCATGGATGACTTTCTCGCCAAACCCGTGCATCTTCAAGAGCTGGAAACCGTGCTGCGGCGCTGGTTGCTCCACGACGTGGATACCGACGGGGAAGGTAACGACGACGAATGACAACAACGAGGGAACTGCCATGAGCCGACGGGCCCTGCTGTTGGGCGCCACCGGTCTGGTTGGCGGGCATTGTTTGCGCCTGCTGCTGGATTGCGACGCCTACCAGGAAGTACGGGTGCTGACGCGCCGGCCGCTGGGGATCGACCATCCGAAACTGATCGAGAAGGTGGTGGAGCCGGCGCAATTCGACAAGGAAACCGAATATTTTCAGGTCGATGACGTGTTCTGCGCGCTCGGCACCACCCTGAAGCAGGCCGGCTCCAAGGAAGCGTTCCGCGCGGTGGACCTGGATCTGATCACCGCGGTGGGCCGCGCGGCGCGCGACGCCGGCGTGCAGCGCTTTATGATGGTGTCGGCGGTCAATGCCAATGCCCATTCGCCGTTTTTCTATGCGCGCACCAAGGGGCAGGCGGAACGCGAACTGAAAGCACTGAAGCTGCCGTTGCTGGCGCTGTTCCAGCCGTCCCTGCTGCTCGGCGAGCGGGAGCGGCCGCGTCCGGTGGAAGCGTTCGGGATTCGTTTTTCGAAAATCATCGACCCGATCACCCGCTGGACCGATGCGCACTGGCTGCCGGTGAGCGGCGAGCGGGTCGCCGAGGCGCTGGTGGGCATGGCGCTGGAAGGCCCGGCCACCGGGGTCTACCGGGTGCGCTTCCGCGATTTCGTGGTGTACGCCGGCAAGTTTCGTGAAAAATACCCACGGGCTGTGTCTTAACGTAGAAGGAGTAAAGATGAGTTTCGTCACCTGTGATTTGTGCGACGACAACGCGGACCTGGTGTCCGTGGTCACCGGCCTTAACTGGTTCAGCTACGGGGGCCGCGGCGCCTTCGGCGGTGAAATCGTCACGGTGAAATGCTTCGAGGACAATTCCCGCGTCAAGGAACACCTGGGCACCGACGGTAAAGGCAAGGTGTTGGTGGTGGACGGCGGCGGCAGCCTGCGCAACGCCCTGATCGGCGACATGATCGCCGAGAACGCGGTGAAGAACGGCTGGGAAGGCGTGATCATCCACGGCGCCTGCCGCGATGTGGATGAACTGGCCAAGCTGGATATCGGCGTGCTGTCCCTGGGCTGCGTGCCGATCAAATCGGTGCGCCGGGACGAGGGCCAGCTGAACATCGACATCACCTTCGGCGGGGTGACGTTCCGCCCGGGCGAGTTTGTCTACGCCGACAACAACGGTGTGATCACCGCCCCCAAGGCCCTGATTTAAAGGGCCGCGGGCGGGTTTTTCGAAAATTTATAGTTTATTGACGTTTATCCCCGCCCGCCCGGTTGTCACACGGTTAACATCTGTCTGATGATAGCGGCGTCGAGCCGGTCCAGGCTCGGCGACATCAGGCAGCGGGGTTGTATACATGGAGCGTTTTCGTTGGTGGCCGATGCTGATGCTGTGGCTGGCCCTGGCGGCCTTGCCGCTTCCGGCGTCGGGGTTCTCTTTTGAGGATGTGATCGACAAGGCCAGGGCGCTGGCCGATGAATCCTACCAGGCACCGGCGCCCATTCCCGCCTTTCTCCGCGAGCTCACCTACGAGCAGTACCAGGGCATCCGCTTCAAGCCGGAAAACAGCCTGTGGATCAAAAGCGATGCCCGTTTCCAGGTGATGCTGATGTCGCCGGGCCTGTACTTCAAGCATCCGGTGGTGCTCCACGAGGTGGATGCCGAGGGTGTCCGCCCGATCACCTACAACAAAACCGACTACAACTACACCAACGAAGAGCTGGCCAAGCGTATCCCCGCGGATCTCGGCCACGGCGGCTTCAAGCTCACCTATCCGTTGCAGGGCCCGGACAGCCGCAACCAGTTTCTGGTGTTCGCCGGCGCCAGCTACTTCCGCGCCGTCGGCCGTGACAACAGCTTCGGCTTATCCGCCCGGGGCGTGGCGGTGAACACCGGGCTGCCCTCCGGCGAGCAGTTTCCCTCGTTCACGGAATTCTGGCTGGTGCGCCCGGACGCCAAGTCGGAAACCATGACCGTGTATGCCTTGCTGGACGGCCGCAGCCTCACCGGCGCCTACCGGTTCGACGTGCGCACCGGCGATAACACAGTGATGGACGTGCAGGCTCGTCTGTTCATTCGCAGCGACATCGAGAAACTGGGCATCGCGCCGCTCACCAGCATGTTTTTCTACGGCGGCAACACCGCCCGTCCGCGCGGCGAGTGGCGGCCCCGGGTGCACGATTCCGGCGGCCTGCTGGTTCATAACGGGGTCAGCGGTGAGTGGCTGTGGCGGCCGCTGCTGAATCCGAAAAGCCTGAAACTGGACTATTTCCAGACCGAATCGGTGCAGGGCTTCGGCCTGATGCAGCGGCAGACCAACTTCGAGGATTTCCAGGATTACGGCGCCAACTATCATCGCCGCCCGAGTGCCTGGGTGAAGCCCAAGGGCGACTGGGGCAAGGGCAGGGTGGTGCTGGTGCAACTGCCCACCAACAACGAAACCAACGACAACATCGTGGCGTTCTGGACCCCGGACGAGCCGGTCCGCGAAGGCCAGTCGCTGTCGTTCGATTATTCCCTCAAGGTGGGCGGGCCGTCGGTGAGCGGCGGCGACCGGGCGCGCGCCGAGAGAACCTTCGTCGGCGACGGCAACCGGGTCGGCGGCGGCACCGTGGAGGGCGCCTACCGGGTGATCGTGGATTTCGCCGGCGGGCCGCTGAAGGATCTGTCCGCCGACGCGCCGGTGACCAGCGCCGTGACCGCCGGCGGCGACGCCGAAGTGATCGAGCATTTCGTTGAATTCCTCAGCCCGGTGAATCGCTGGCGGCTGTCGATTCTGGCGAAGCCGGCGGAGGGCCAGCCGCTGGCGTTGCGCGCCTTCCTCAAGAACGAGGAGGAGGCGGTTTCCGAAACCTGGTCCTATGACATCCCCGCCGACAACGACATTCTGGGCGAGGCCCGCTGATGCCGTATCACGAGGTGGAAGAGACACTGGCGCGGGCGCTCACCTATCTGCGCCTGTCCGGGATCAGGGTGACGCCGGAGGTGGCGCGGCGCGCGCTGCGGCTGGTGGACAGCGCCCTGGAAGAGGGGGAGCAGCGGCTGCTGGCCCGGGTGATGGAGCGGCTGCCGGACACCTTTCCGCTGCCGGAAGAGGCGCTGCCCCCGCAAACACCACCGCTGCACCACGCCAGCGTTCATTACGCGGATTCGCTATGAGCGGGGCCGGCGAGGCGGAATCGGTGCCCGACCTCACCGGCCGCTGGAAGGCGGTGGCGGTGATGCGCCGCACGGTGCTTACCCTGCTGGTGGTCGGCCAGACCCTGGCCGGTGTTTACGGCATGCTGTCGGTGCTGCCTTACCACGGCGGCGATCTGCTGGAACAAAGTATTCTGCTGTTGTTCGCGCTGCTGTTCGCCTGGATCTCGGTGGGCTTCTGGACCGCCATGCTGGGCTTCTACATGCGCCGCCGGGGCGGTGATCCGCAATCGCTGGCGCGTCGGCATGATGCCGCCACCCTGGCGGCCACACCCCTGGCCCGCACCGCGCTGGTGCTGCCGATCTACAACGAGCCGGTGGACCGCACCCTGGCCGGCCTGCGCGCCACGGTGGAATCCCTGCGTGCCAGCGGTCAGCTCGACCATTTCGATTTTTATATTCTTTCCGACAGCCGTGACGCGGACGTGTGGCTGTCGGAACGGGCCGGCTGGTACGCGCTGTGCCGGGAGCTGGGCCTGGAAGGCCGTCTGTTCTACCGGCACCGGCCGGTCAACCTGAACTTCAAAAGCGGCAACGTGGCCGATTTTCTGCGCCGCTGGGGCGCCGACTACCGCTACATGGTGGTGCTGGACGCGGACAGCGTGATGGGGGGCGACACCCTGGTGCGCATGGTGCGGCACATGGAGCTGGCGCCGCGCATCGGCATTCTGCAAAGCAGCCCCTCATTGATCAACGCCCGGTCCGCGTTCGCCCGTTTTCAGCAGTTCGCCAACCGCATCTACGGGCCCCTGTTCAGCACCGGCCTGGCCGCGCTGCAACTGGGTGAAGCGGCCTACTGGGGCCATAACGCCATTATCCGCACCGAGCCGTTCATGGCGCACTGCGGCCTGCGCCGCTTGTCCGGGTTCGGCCTGTTCAAAGGCTCGATCATGAGCCATGACTTCGTCGAGGCCGCCTATATGGGCCGCGCCGGCTACCAGGTGTGGATGGAGCCGGAACTCCACGAGAGCTATGAAGAGTCGCCACCCACCCTGGTGGACGAGCTCACCCGTGACCGGCGCTGGACCAAGGGCAACATGCAGCACATCTGGCTGTTGTTCTTCGGTCGCCGCATCCGCTTCGCGCACCGCATGGCGTTTATCAACGGTATCCTTTCCTACCTGGCGTCGCCGGTGTGGTTCGTGTTTCTGGTGCTCACCAGCATCGAGGCCACGCGGTTGACGCTGTGGCCGATCGATTACTTCCCGGATCCGCAGAACAGCATGTTCCCGGTGTGGCCGGAATGGCATCCGCACTGGGCGGTGGCGATGATCCTGAGTACCTTTTTCCTGCTGTTTTTTCCGAAATTCCTGGCGGTGGCGGATGTGCTGCTCAGCGGTGGCCGGCGGCAGTTCGGCGGCTTCTGGAAGCTGCTGCTGTCGGTGTTTCTGGAGCTGTTCGTGTCCATGCTGCTGGCGCCGATCCGCATGTTGGCGCACAGCCGTTATGTGCTGGAGGCGCTGTTCAACGTGTCGTTGCACTGGGGCGGCCAGAACCGCACCGATGAAACCGGCTGGCTTCAGGCGCTGATCAGCCAGGCGCCGGGCACGCTGCTGGCCGCGGGCTGGGCGGCGCTGGCCCTGTGGCTGGATCCGATGTTCTTTTACTGGTCGCTGCCGGTGGCCTTGCCGCTGATCCTGGCGGCGCCCACTTCGGTCCTGCTGAGCCGGGTGGCGATCGGCCGGTGGCTGCGCGAGCGCGGTCTGCTGCTGACGCCGGAAGAGCAGCGCCTGATCCCGCTGGTGAGCACCGTGGCCGAGCCGGCGCCGCTCAACCCCACGCCATTAAGCGCCTTCGAGGTGGCGGTGATCGATCCGCGCCTCAACCGTCTGCACCGGGCCCAGGCGCGCCACCGCCGGACCGTGGAGCCGGATACCCTGCGCCAGTGGGCGCAACGCTGCCTGGAGCAGGGGCCGGCCACGCTTAACCGCTTCCAGCTCAACGCGCTGGCCCGCGACGCGGACAGCCTCGCCTGGCTGCACCGCCAGGCCTGGCGCGCCACGCCGGACGGCTATTGGGGGCGCCGCATCGGCCAACTCGGGGTGGCCGTGCGCGGGGCCTGACGGTAGGCTTTATTAAAACGCTTCCAGGGAACGAAGCCATGTTGAATACATTACAGGTAAGGGATTACATGATCCGCGACCCTTTCTTGCTCTCTCCCTCCATGTCGGTCACCGACGCCATTGCCGTGCTGCTGGCCCAGGGTCTGGCCGGCGCGCCGGTGGTGGAACAGGGCCGGCTGGTGGGCATGTTCTCCGAATCCGACGGGTTGAAGGGCGCTCTGGACGCGGGCTATCACCAGACCGGCATCGGTCTGGTGGCCGACTATATGAGCCGTGAAGTGAACCGCCTCGACTGTCACGCCACGGTTCAGGAAGCGGCGGAGATGTTTCTTCGTAACCACCGCCGTTGCCTGCCGGTGGTGGACGGCCAGCGGCTGGTGGGGCAACTGAGCCGCTGCGACATTCTGCGTGCCGTCTCCGCCCGGGCGGAGAGCATGCCGCTGGAACAGACAAGCAACTAAAACCAGGGGGAACACCATGAACCAGCCTTACGCCGCGCCGGGGTCGGATCTGGAGACCGGATCGGAACGCCGTTATCAGCCTCGCTTATTCCAGGTAAAGGGCCGTCTCGGCAGAGTGCGCTACTTCGTCTATGCCCTCACCATTACCCTGATCGTTTACCTGGTATTCGCCGCCGTGGCGGCGGTCGCCGCGATCGCCGGGCCGCCCGCTTCGGAGCCCGGCGGCGTGATGTTCTCGGTGATGATGCTGGTGCTCGCGGTGGGTGGTGTGTTCGCGGCCGTGATGAGCATTATTTACGGCGTGCGCCGGCTGAATGATATGAACGTGAGCGGCTGGCTGATCCTGCTGATGTTCGTACCGCTGGCCAACTTCGTCATGGCATTGGCGATGCTGTTCGTTCCCGGCAGCGACGGCGATAACCGGTACGGCCCCGCGCCGACCCCCAACGGCGGTGGTTTGATCGCCGCTCTGGTGATCATGCTGCTGGTGATGGTGGGGTGGATCGGCATGATCGGCGCCGTGGCGCTGCCCGCGTATCAGGATTACGTGGAGCGCGCGCAAATGCACCAGATGCAGCGCTAAAAAAAGGTTCATCGCGCTTTAGCGGGAACGCTTCCCCTCCATCTGGTGAGCCGCAGCGCCACGGGCCACTTCAGAGATCAGTAAACAGGGGAACTAAGAGGTAGGGGCGGACAGTGAACCGCG
>Ga0206123_10002605_pt1 | contig 15579 bp, 16 predicted proteins | sample Helgoland_Spring_2_FD_160086 | JGI IMG/M metagenome (GOLD analysis project Ga0206123, IMG submission 160086) | Pelagic subsurface seawater microbial communities from Kabeltonne, Helgoland, North Sea - Helgoland_Spring_Bloom_20160316_1 | ecosystem: Environmental > Aquatic > Marine > Epipelagic ...
TCCATTTGAAGGCTATGTATTTTCTTTTAAAAGAAAAGAAATAGAGTTCTTATCTCAAGATGAGATAGATAGATTTTCGGCTATTGAGCTTACTATCCCATCAGAGATAAAGACTCAAGAGTTATTTGTTTTTGCCATTTATACTGGACTTTCATATGCGGATATTATATCTTTAAAATGGCATCAGATTCACAGTGATGAAGGGGGCTCAAAGTATATATTTAATAAACGAAAAAAGACTGGAGAGATCTTTATCGTGCCACTGTTAAAGCCATCTATTGAGATCCTTGAGAATAAAAAAGAGAAGAGTGATGGCTTGGTTTTTAAATATATAAGTAATGCATTTTTAAATTTGGAATTAAAGAAACTTGCCAAAAAAGCCAAGATATTTAAGAATATCACCTTTCATATTGCTCGCCACAGCTTTGCTACCACCATCACATTAAATAATGATGTGCCACTTATTACTGTATCAAAAATGCTTGGACACTCAAATGTTAAGACTACTCAAATATATGCCAAAGTATTACAAAAAAAGGTAACCTCAGACATGGAAAGATTAAACAAAAAACTCTTTGAATAATTAAACAAATTAATAATTAAGAAAAAATACGGATTCTCTAGTAAAAATAACTAAAAAACGAACAAACAATAGGTTTTAAATGGCTTAAAAATGACCACAAACAATTCAAAATAAAATGGTTAAACAATGATCAAAAAAATCAAAATCCAGTAAGGATTTTTAAAAGATAGAGTGTTTAAAAAAAATAGTTTAGATAGATATTTTAGGGTAGTGTTTTAAAAAAATTAATTAATTTTACATTAATGAAAGATAATTATAATATAGCAAGCTTATTTGCTGGTTGTGGCGGCTTAGACTTAGGGTTTATACAAGCAGGCTTTAATGTTTCTTGGGCTAATGATTTTTCTAAAGAGGCAGTTGAGAGCTATAAATTAAATATAGGCAATCACATTGTTCATGGTGATATTACTAATATACCAAGCTCTGATATTCCAGATGATATAGATATTGTTCTTGGTGGATTCCCATGTCAAGGTTTTTCTATTGCAAACAAAAATAGGAGCATGGAAGACCAGCGTAACTTTCTTTATCTTGAATTAATCAGGGTTATTAAGGATAAACAACCTAAATTTTTTGTAGCTGAAAATGTTAAAGGCTTATTATCTTTACAGAAAGGTGCTGTTATTGATATGATTGTTGAAGATTTTAGATCTTTAGGATACGAGGTTGACTATAAACTTTTAAAAGCATCAGAATATGGTGTCCCACAAAATAGAGAGCGTGTATTTATTATCGGCAATAAATTAGGTTTGGATAACCCATTCCCAGCTAAAACTCATGGTGAGTCTAATTTATTTGATTCAGGTTTAAAACCATTAGTTACTGTAAAAGATACTTGTGGTCATTTAGCAGATGTTAGAACAAGAGATAAATCTTTTAAACTTAATAGATCTCCTATACACAATCATGTTGCAAGGACAAATGTCTCTGATAAGTTTTGGGGCAGAAAACATCCTGTTAATCAACATGATATATGTGATTATCTAAAATATTGGAGAGCAAAATCTGGTTGGAGTACTAAAAGAGTTGATGAACATTTTGGTTATGCACACACTGCTGGGCATTGGTTTAGGAAAGATAATAATTCTGGTAGTATCCCCAATGTTAAAGATTGGTGGGAATTAAAGAAAATACTTGGCTTTGATGACAAATATGATAAGGCTGTTACAGAGTTAATATTAAAGGATATTAAGTTTGAGCAATCTTTAAGAATAAATAACTGGGATAGACCTTCTGATACTATTACTGCGACTGGTCCTGAAATTCATCCAAATAAAAAAAGAAGAATGTCTGTTCGTGAATGTGCCATTATTCAGTCATTTCCAAATGATTTTATTTTTTGCGGTAGTTTAGGTAATAAATACAAGCAGATTGGTAATGCTGTACCTGTTTTATTAGCTAATAAAGTTGCTTTGGGGATTAAGCATGCTTTAGATTCGCATGAGATTAAAAATGTTGTTAATATAACAGAAAGTACATCTGCACATTAAGGGTTTATTTCAATCCTTTTGTAGCCCTTCCATAGTCCTCCTTTAGCATCTGTTCTATCAGTTATCTTTGATTTGTTTATCCTGGCAGAACCTCCATATGAAACTACTTTATATTTCTTATCCGCTATTTTTCTGACACAATATCCCCCTATGTCTTTGTAGGGGTGTTTTAGGTTTGGGTCAAGCCAGGCATCATCTTTTCCTCCTTTAATACTGAAAGGTAGCCAGTTTGAGTCTAGTTGTTCTTTTGTTAATGGGATGTATTTGCTTCCTAATAATGGATTTTTTGTTGCTTCATCTTTCCCAATATATCCCCATGTTTTTAAATTTTCAAGTATATCATTATTATATTCTTCTTTAACGATTTCATAATGTGGTACTGTACATACAGACATATGCGTTAACCTGTACTCTTTTTTACTTGGCGTATCCTCATAGTTGATTGTAATGAAGAAAGTCAGTACGGGCTTGTTGTTGTGGTAGGCAGCCATTCTTGCTGGAAATGCAGCACCTCCAAATAAGTATCCATTGACTGTTTGTTTAAAAAATGGCTGATTATCAAATGTAATTTGGTTTTTTTGGAAATGTATAGAATTATCATCATTTTTATTTGTTATCATATTTATAGTTTTTGCATCTATATTTAGTATTACATCTTTCAGTTCCACAGCCATATCTGAAGATATTGGTGACGGATAAATATCTATAACTTTAAATTTTCTATAAAAATAATATCTAATTAACCTTTCTGCTCCTACCTTTATCTTATTCTCTTCAGAGCTGTACTCTCTTAAGGTATCATAATTCTCAATGATAAATTTCTCTAATTTCCGTAAGTCATTTTGAAAAGGTTTTTCTTCAACAACTTTTGTAATCTCATTCATGTAATGCTTCTCAAGATCTTTGATTTGTTTTATCATGTTTTTTATTTTATACAAATGTATAAATTCAAGTTTCTTATTTTAAGAAATAGTTAAATAACCTAAAAAATTAATTAAGGAATCAAAATAGCTAAAAAAATATTAAAAATAGTATTAAAAAATAATAGTATATATAATAAATAATATTAAAAATCTATAAAAGCAATTAGAATTGATCTGGCACAGCATTTGCAATATAGCTTGCTGAAACCAATTTTATAAAGAAATGAAAATAGATAATAAAAATAAAGAGTTTTTTCAGGCTCTGGATATTGCAAACAATACATCTGATAATTTGTTTGTAACAGGAAGAGCTGGATCTGGAAAATCAACATTTGTTCAATACCTTTTGAAAAATACCAAAAAGAATTATGTAGTGGTTGCTCCAACTGGTGTAGCGGCAGTTAATGTAGGGGGTAGAACAATTCATTCATTCTTTCAATTGCCTATACGCCCTTTACTACTTGAGGATAAAGAAATAAAGAAATTTAACCCATTTAATGCAAAGGGACAAGTTATGCGAAAAATAGATGGCGTTATTATTGATGAAGTTTCAATGGTCAGACCTGATATTATTGATGCAATAGATTATAGCCTTAGAATAAATAATGATAATAATTCTCCTTTTGGCGGTAAGCAAATAATTATGAGCGGGGACCTTTTACAGATTGAACCAATAGTTGGTAATGATGATAGCGAAAAACAAATAATTAGCCAAACATACAATGGTGTGCATTTTCATAAGGCTAAAGTATTCGAGAGAGAACCTTTTAAAACAATTAATTTCACAAAAGTATATAGGCAGCCAGATGCTACATTTGTAAATCTTCTTGATAAAATTAGAACTGGACAAATAGGAACTCAAGGTATTGGAGTGATAAATAGAAGAGTTGTTGGAAGAACGTATAGTTTAACTGAGGGAATTATTACGCTTTGTTCTACAAATGCAATTGCAAATAATTTGAATTATTTGAAGTTAAGAGAGCTGGATGGAGAAGAATTTATATATAATGGAATTATTCATGGAGCTTATCCTGCAAGAAATTTACCTGCAGAAGGTAATCTGAAACTGAAAGTAGGCGCTCAGGTAATGATTACAAAGAATGATCAATTTGGAAGATGGGTAAACGGAACAATTGCAACTATTTCAAAACTAATAGAAGATGAAATTGAAGTAAGACTGGCAAATGGAGATTTGTATACAATGGAAAAAGCAACTTGGGAACATTTTGAATATACATATAACAAAGAAGAAAAAAAGATAGATAAGTTATATAGAGGTAGTTATGTACAATATCCTATAAAGCTTGCATGGGGAATAACCATACATAAAAGCCAAGGGATGACGTTTGACAGAATTTGTATAGATTTAGGGAGAGGTGCTTTCTCAAGTGGACAGACATATGTTGGGTTAAGTAGAGTTAAGTCTCTTAACGGACTCTTTTTACGAAATCCTATAGACTTGAGAGATATAATTGTTAGTGCTGAAGCATTAACCTATTATACCGATAAGTGTTACGAAAAAGCTGGATAAAGAAAGATAATTAATCATATCCGATTCTTTTTACCACTAATTATTATATTTGAAGTCTTCAATTTATGTTAATAGATTCTTGCTAAAAAGAGTCTTGACTGCGTATTTAAAATAAACATTATGAACATAAGGATAGCTAATTTTAAAGCAATAAAAGACGAACAAATAAACTTTCAAGACACCACATTACTCATTGGCGCTAATGGTTATGGGAAATCCTCTGTCTTCAAGGCAATAAATTTTCTAAAAGAATATTTTGCTCAAGAAACTTCTGATTTGATTTTAAGCCAATTTCAATTATTTGCCAATTCTTCATATTTGACTTCTCGATTTAATAACTTTATTAGCAATAATAGAGTAAACAGAACTGTGTCATTTGAATTGCCACATTTAGAAGGCTCATTTATTTTGGTATTTGGTAAAGGAGAATCCTCTGGAAGTATTAAACTAAAAGAAATTGAATATAAGGATTCTTCTGATGTATATTCTATGGAGAATCAATCTTCTTTAAAACTTGTATTATCTGGGAATGGTATATATAGATTAGGGCTAAAGAGGGATGTTGGTGCTTTACTTGATAAACTAGAAGAATCGTTTGTTAAATTTGATTTAGTGCAAAAACAACATAAAAAACTATTAAATAAAGAGAGGAGCAATTTATCCTTGAGGAATCAGATTAATTATACTTCAAATTATTTAAAGAAAGTAGGTTTAGATAAGTTTCCTAATGAAATGTCAGAATTTTCAAGGATGATTACGGTTAGGCGCAGATTTAAAAATTCTATTAGAATTAATAGAGATAAAGATACACTTTTAGATATTTGTTATAAGTATTTTCTGTTTGATGGTTCTGTATTAAATACGTCTGATTCTTCTTATTATGGATACCTTGATTTAGTTCATGATAGATTTAAGATGGAGCTTATAGAATTATTAAACAGTTTACAGAGTAGCTGGAGTGTTAAGATAGATGCATCAGTGTTTTCTGAAGACATAACTTTACGGGATGATCAGAGAAGTCTTTTTGAGATTACCAAGAGAAAGTTCTTAAATGAAACTGAAGAGAAAGTAGAAAAGATTTTTAATGATGTCTTGAGGGAGTTTAAAACTTGCGATTCTATTGAATTACTAAAGCCATCTATTATTCTAATTCAGCGTTTTGTATCCCATTTTATTTTTAGCCCTATCCTTAATCACAGAGAGCATATTCATAATAAATTAAGTGAAATGAAACATATACCTGTACAAAGGCAGATTTATGATAAAAATAACTTCTCAGATGCTACTGGAGAATCATTGATGAAGGCATTTATAATATTAAAAGAGAAGCTCATTGAATCTTTAATCATCAGAAGGGATACTTCAGAAATAAGTAATGAGTTTAACAACAGATTAGAAAAGAAGGTGTTAGATAAGGATTTGCTATTTGCACCAGATTTCATGGATAAGCCTATAGAATATACAACTAAATATAAAGGATTGAAAGAAGGGAAGGTTCCAATTACAAGTTTATTCAGCTCCTTAGAATCCCAGCATAATTACTTTCCTGTTCCCGAATCAGAAATTACTAAGGAGGTAAGGAAAAAGAAAAGGGAAATCAGAGAAAAATATTTAGACAAGTATATATATCCTTCTGGACCTGATACTTTATTTTCTATTGAAGCAACAAATAATATTTTAAATCAACATGCTAAACAGCTCAAAACAGATATTTATAGTAAATATTTAAATCAATATCAGTCTGCCTTTAAAAAAAGAAAAACTGATTTTAGAAGTATACATGCTTATTTCTTTTTAATCAAATATCTTAGGTTATTTAAAATAGGTTCAGAATTAGATTTTAGATCATTAGAAGATCTAAACAGATTTATTTTAAAGCCTTATGGCAGGAGAGCGAAAGGAATACTCGGCTTTAAAGATTTAGGATTTGGTTCACAGCAATTACTTACATTAATCTTAAACATAACCGTTCATTTGGGTGATGGAAAAACTAAATGGATAATGATTGAGGAGCCAGAATCTAATTTGCATCCAGATGCTCAACTAGATTTGATAGACATGCTTGTCGATTATCAAAAGACTTTTGGGATTAAATTCATTCTAGAGACTCATAGCGAATACGTTATAAGGTATTATCAGAAACTGGTTGCTAAAGGGAATATACAATCTACAGATATTAATGTTAATTTCTTTGAAGTAAAGGGTGTTGTTGAGGAGGTTACATTTAGGGATGACGGGGTGCTCTCTAAAAATATCGGTAAGAATTTTTATAATGTAGGCTCTCGTTTATTTAGTGAACATATGTCAGAAATAAGAAAAAGAAAATAATGTCCGTTGTATATTTTTCAGAAAAGGCATTAGAAAATATTATTGCAAGACAGGACATTCCTAAACATCAATGCTATGATCTAGTTCTTAGAAAGAATTGCTGTAAGAATATTTACTTCCCCAAGAGTAAATCTTCTTATTGTGATCACTTAATGGGAGGATGGGAGGCTTTCGATGTTGATAATCTTCCTGACAACTTACAAGGTGAGCATGTTCATCTTGATGATAATATTCAGTTTGTGTCGATTTTTAAGGATCTTGCTCCAAATATTGATTTTATAGATGATGTTAAAAACTATAAAAAGCAAAATAGCAATGATGATGTAAAATTATTTATAGTGGATGATTTAGAAAAAGAACTTATTCATAATCTAATTTCTGAAGGATATAAAGTAGAGACTATAGGTTCTTTAATTGCTAAAGACCTTACTACAATAACAGGTGAAGGCAATGAATCTTCTGGAAACTGGACATGGGTAAAAAATAAAATAGATTCTGCAAATAAAAGGCTTATATGGATAGATAGATATCTTATGAATAATATTACCCACCAGCATTTAACCTGGAATTTTAAGGGTGCACTATTATTAGGAGATAAAGATGATATGATTATTGACGCTGAAAAAATTGAAGAATTTATACGTGACATAAAGGAAATTGAGTTTAAGGATATTGAATCATGTATTGAGAAAGGAGAAGAGAAACTAGATAATGGTTCTTTAAAGCTCAATTGGAGATGGAAAGGTTCTATTAAGCTTAACTCGCTTAAAAAACATTACTGTTCTCTTCGCTATACTAAAGAACAAATAGAAAGAATAATTAACACATTACTTATTCAGGAAGCAAAATGTATTCTTTCTTATAGAATATTCCCAACATTCTTTAAAAATATAAAGTCAGCAGAAGTATTTAAGATTGATGTGTTTTATTCGGATGATTCAAAATTAGGTAAAGGCGGACAGTATAGGAGAGAAATGTCAACAGAAGACTTGAGAGAGATGTCTCGAAAAGAAAAGATACTTAAAGAAGCTTTTAAGGAAATGTTCAAAGAGTTTAATATTAAGTCAGATGTTGAGGTTTGTAATATGGACTGGGAACAGCACAAATTTTTCAAAGATCGGTATATTATTACAAATAACTATACGGTTAAAGCAAAGACAGAAACCCTTAGTAACTTAGCTTTAAGTCCGGATATTCGTATTAGTAATATTCATTTTCAGAAGGACTCGAGCTATAGAGTCCTTTGTGGAAAAGTTGGTATTGATTTATAATTTTTTTATTCAATGGTAAATATTAATTTAAGTTAATATTCCACTTCTTGATCATCTTTTCAAATGTTAGAACATCAACATCCAACGCATCATACATCATTTTTTTAGTTTGTCCTTTAAAGTGTGCAATAGTTTTAATGTAATGTAATTTCTTCGCTTGTTCTAAATTAAAAGAAGTAGCAGAATCATCATTAATTACATCCTTAGGCAAGTCACTAACTTCAATTCTATTTTTATAAAGGGCATACAGTCCTAATAATATATTTCTTAATTCTCTAACATTTCCAGGGTAAGAATACATTTGTAGTTTTTTTAAGCAATTGCTACTAAGTTTGATTCTTGGGCATTTAAAATCTTCAGGTAGTATATCTAAGAAATGTTCTATTAGCACATTAATTTCTTCAACACCTCTTTCCCTTAATGGAGGTAGTACTAGTGTAACAGTATTTAACCTATAAAAGAGGTCTAATCTGAATTTACCATTATTGCTAAGAGCTTTAAGATCTTTATTTGTAGCAGAGATAATTTTAACATTAACTTTTTTAGTTTCTACAGAGCCTATTGGTTGAAATTCTCCGCTTTCTAAAACCCTAAGCAATGCTTGTTGCATAAATGAAGAAATCTCTCCAATCTCATCCAAAAATAATGTCCCACCATCTGCTTTCCCAAATAACCCTTCTTTATCTTCATCAGCTCCAGTAAAGGAACCTTTCTTATAGCCAAATAATTCAGATCTTAGTAATTCATCATTAAAAGCTCCGCAATTAATAGTGTAAAACGGTTTTTCTCTCCTGCTAGACGATTTATGTATATGGTTTGCTAAGTGCTCTTTTCCTGTCCCTGATTCACCAGTAATTAATACAGAAACCTTTCTGGTGTCAGCTTGTGCATAATTGCTAGCTTTTTCATATACTGGCTTTAAAGTATCTGTTAAACAATAGCTGTCTTCTCCTTCATGTGATATTGATTTTAGAATTGCACTTTTTGTGTCATTTGATTTTTCAATGTTTAATGTATTTATTTCCCATATGCCTTCATGTTTTTCCGTTTGCATTAATTTTGAAGTGATATCACGTTCATTTGTATGCAGCAGCATCCAAGCTAATTGCATAATTCTATTTCCAGTTGAAATTGAGAAATGAAGTTCGCAATCTTTGTTTTGTAATGCAATATCTGTAATCTTTGAAAGGATAATGTCTAATGATTTAGTTTCCTTCTCAATATCTAAATAGTGCTTTGTAATAGTATTCTTTGGAAAATCTTTTTTTAAAGTACCGATTAAAGAAGAAAATTGAACGTTTATAGGAGTAGCATCATCAATATTATCACCTATATCTTTTTCAGAGCACAATAGGATATGTTCATTATAATTCATTTGACTATAAATCTCTTTATGAAAGTTATAATTAGGGCTTGTGATTTTGTCTACACTGTTTGCGCTTCCCTTTATATAATCATTCCTTGTTGCTTGCCACGATATAAAAATTTTCTTCATATATAAAAATGTTATTAAAAAATAATAGCAAATATAATAAATAATATTAAAAAAACAATAGAATCTATTAAAATCACTTTGGCACAGCATTTGCAATATAGTTAGTTGAAACCAATTTTATAAAATGTTAAAAGGACTTGATACATATACAGAAGTGTTTGCTGATAACTTAAAGCAAATGAAAAAAACAACAAGTGAAATGATGGATTTTGGATTTATACCAATATCAAATCCTTTTTCTAAAGGCAATAAATTGGTTATAATAATGTGTCTCTATCAAACCCAAAATAAAATTAATTAATAATATGGCAATACCCGCAGTATCATTAGAAACTCCTTACGGAAGAATTAGAAAGCTTGCAAATGGATTATATCGACTTAAGAATTCAGCACCATATCTTCAGTTTCTATTAGATATAGAATATGACACATTCTCTTTCTTAATAGATGAAGGTTTTGTTATTAAGTCCTATAAATATACTAAGAAGAAAAAAGGAGAAAAGGAGATACCTATAGATCTTGGAAAATTCACAAATACTAATCTTAATTCATTACCAGACATGTTGGACTTTATAGCACAAGAAAACTTTTCTAATATTCATTTATATACTGCAAATCTTACCATTGATCTTGAGCGGTACAAAAAAATTAGGTTAGGCGTAATGATTCAACCATCTAATGATAAAAAAGAAGGCATTTTGATTCATAGAGTAATAAAAGGAAGTATTGCAGAAAAGTATGGAATTCTAGATAATGATATCCTTATTAAAGTAAATAATACTAAGGTAAATACAATGTGCGATCTAGAGAAACAAGTTGACAATAGTACTGAAGGTAAGATATTGCTGTCAATCAAGAGAAATGGAATTGAAAAAAGTATCCAAATATTAAATAATAACCTAAAGAAATAAATATGAGAGTTGAATTAATAAATTGTGAGGGAGCTGTTCTTAAATGTACTGTTAATCGATTTGGCATAAGTTTATTAGCCTTTCTCTTAGATGGGAAAGGGTATATTAAATTTACTCCACGTTTAGGAGATTTATACAAATACTTACTAGGGCATTTAACATTAGAAAGCGTTTTAGAGGCTGCTGAGGAAATCAAAATAAATAATGTTATTTATGATTTTAAAGAAATTGATTTAAGTAATATCTATTCCGTTGACAAAAAAATAACTGATCATTCTGAACAAGACTTAAATATTCGCAACATGGCCAAGTTAATTGCTAAGGTTGAGTCAATATTATATAAGAGAGATTCTTCAGGCAAATTAGGAATGAGTACAAGTCATATGACCCACTATTCGACAAGTCCTATTTTACGATCTGTAATTAAATCTATTAAAGAGATGGATACTGTAAAATTAGCCAGCTTGTTAGATGAAGATGCAGAGTATATGGGCTCTAGTATGTATATGTTCTTAGCTTCTTTAAGAGATAAGTTCCAGGATTTTGAAAATAATGGAGACACCTCTTTACGTGTCCAGAAAATCAAGCAAGATAATCGATCATTAAGTTCATTTGTATTTAGGTTTAAAGGTAATAAATCAAATATGGAGTATAATTTAGAATTCCAAATTCAAGGAAAAGATTTAATAAAAATAGTAGAATATAAAAATTAATAATCATTTAAAACCCATTTAATTATGACACATTTTATTTTAGCAGTAGTAATAGTAGTATTAGTAGTAAACACTTTAGTTACTTTTCTAAAGAAACCAAAGTTAGATTTATCATCTAGTTTTGACAAGACAGTTAATCGTCTTGACACCATTTTGCAGGATCAGTTTCAACGAAATAGATCTGAGACTAGTAAAGAGCTGAAGGATAATAGGCAAGAATTATCCCAAACTTTAAACTTGAATAGTAAAAATATTCAAGAGACAGTTTCTAGTAATCTTAAGGATATAAAGAAGGATACTAACAGTCAATTGGATCGAATGCGTAATACGGTTGATGAAAAACTTCAAAAGACTATCAATGATAGATTAAAACAATCTTTCGGTTCAGTAGCTGAGAAGCTAGAATCTGTTCAGAAAGGTTTAGGAGAGATGAAAAATCTTGCAACAGATGTTGGCGGGTTAAAGAAGGTGTTAAGTAATGTTAAAAGAAGGGGAGGATTAGGTGAGATGCAATTAGAAATGTTATTAGAGAATATCTTTGCTCCAGGGCAATTTTCTAAAAATGTTATTACTAATCCTAATACTTCTCAGTCAGTTGAGTTTGTTATTAATCTTCCTGGTCATGATGTAAATCGTGAACATGTTATGCTGCCGATTGATGCTAAGTATCCTATGGATATTTATGAAGAGTTGCTTAATGCATATGACTCAGCTGATATGGATCGAGTTAAGAAAGCTCGTAAAGAGTTGAGAAAGGCAATTAAGTCTATGGCTAAGGATATTAGTACTAAGTATATATATCCTCCTATAACTACTAATTTTGCTTACTTATATCTTCCTTTCGAAGGTATATATGCTGAAGTCTCTAGAGATGCAGACTTAATTATGGAGCTGCAGAATGAACTTAAGATTACAGTTACTGGCCCCTCTACACTTGGAGCAATATTGCATGCTTTCCAGATGGGATTTAGGACTCTTGCTATTGAGAAGAGAACTAGTGAAGTATGGGAAACTTTAGCTAGTGTGAAGAAAGAATTTTCTAAGTTCTCTGACATAATGGGGAAAGCTCAGAAGCATATCCAGACAGGCTTGGGGAAACTTGATGAGGTCATGGGGGTTCGAACAAGAGCTATTGAAAAGAATCTTAGAAGTATTGAGGTTAATGAAATAGAGGCAAACACTAAGCTTATTGATAATAATCAGTCTTAGTATGAAAATAAATGGGTTTTATATTGATTTTTTTTCTTCAACAATATTGTGTGGGGTTAGTATATCACAATTCGAAAGTAGAATTGAGGATTCAGATGATTGGCGTCCTACTTTTAGAATTGCTATTGGTTTAATATTTTTTACACTCTCTTACACAAGAGTGTCTATATGATTGATGAGATTTAAAGGCGATAGATTGGTTAATAACTTTGTTTATAAGTGACTTTTAACAGTTTTAAAAACAAAGGGTTAGATGATTAAATTCGTAGTCCGTTAAATCGGAAGAAGTTTTGCAATGTTCAAGCCTTATACTATTTGACCACCTTCAAAATAAGGCTATTAAACAAAAAAAATAAATCTATCTAATCTTTAGAAAGATTTAATCATAGAGAAATTCTTAACGTCAAAAGAGTTTATCTAACTACTTTTTTTAAGTAAAAAATTCAAATAATATGTGATGATATTATTTGAATTATGGCTGGCTAATGAGCAATTGTTATTAGTGATCTAGTTTGGTGGAATTACTTTACTGATAATGTTTGCTTTGGCAGCCTTAAAATAGAATTATTAATAAAAAACAAAAAACATGAAAAACATTAAAGCGTATTGGGTAATTGGAGGAGCACTAGTTCTTTCCGTATTTATTTCCTCATCATTTAGTTTACTTAGAGGAACAACTAAATATCTTTTCACAAGTAAAGATGATATTAGTGTAACTGGTTCTACAGCTATGGATTTTACATCTGACCTAATAGTTTGGAGAGCATCATTTATTAAGAAGGATATAAATCTTAAAACTGCATATAAGCAGATAAAAGAAGATCGTAATACAATAAGTGATTTCTTATTATTAAAGGGAGTTCTGGATAATGAGATAACATTTAAATCAATTGATATCAAGAAAAACTATAAACAGAAAAAAAAGTTTAATTCAGATGGAGATAAAGTAGATAGTGAAAGCATCTTTAATGATTATACTTTAACTCAGGAGGTAGAGATATCATCTAATGATGTGAATTTGATAGAGAGCATCTCAAATGAAGTTACAGATCTTATTGAAAAGAATGTTTTTATCACTTCTTATCCTCCTAAATATTATTACACAAAGCTTGGAGAACTTAAAATACAGATGATTAAATCAGCTGCTCAAGATGGTCTTGTAAGAGCATCTACAGCAATTGAAGGAGGTGGAGGTGAGTTAGGAGAATTATTAGAAACAAGTATTGGTGTATTTCAGATTCTTGGCAAGAACTCAAATGACAACTTTTCTTGGGGTGGCACATTAAATACTCTTAATAAGGAAAAGACTGCTTATGTGAATGTTAAACAAAGATATGAGATAGACTAAATTATGCATTTTACTTATTTAGATATTATAAAGTTTTGTTCGTTACTTACTATACCGCAATTAATGGCTTATAGAGATTCTTATCAAAGATTTAAAACTAGAGAATACCTCATTGCTTGCGAGGTTCTTAAAATCAGATTAAATAAAGGAAAATGAAGACTATTAGAATTACCTTTTTACAAACTTTTTTGTTTGACGAAATCTTTATGTATAAAATCCATTTAGAGTCTCCAAATAATATTAAAGAAACAATTGCGATTATAACTCATGATATTAATGAAGCTTTGGATGAATTATTAAAATTTAGAGATATTATTGTTAAACAAAATAATAAATGGAAAACGGATTTTATTTCAATAATGATTCCTACAAATAATATTGAGCATGCTATATCTATTCTATTAGATTTTAGACCTAAGATGGTTGATCAGGATATTGTTTTGTCAAGTGGGGCATGTGTAATTAGTTCTCTAGACATAGAGTATTCTGATGATTCTATAAAACCAAATAATATTTTACAATCTATGAAAAGAAAAAATAGTTCATTAAATAATCTTATAGATAATCTTAAATTAGAAATCATACTATGAAAAAACTATTATATTTTTTATTACTATTTCCTATAATTACATATTCACAAAATAGAGATATGTTTAATCTTGATATTGCAAGAGAATTAGGTGCTTGTTTTGATGAATTAACACCAATTGAGGATGATCCAGAGTATTATTATCCATTATGTTCTGATAGCGGAGTTAGGGTATTTTATTTAGAGCCAAATTATTATTGTGTATATACTGATGCAATTGGTTACTGTGGTTCATGTGGTTGCCAAATGGATTTATACAGAAAGGATAATGATATATATAAAGATATAGGATCTATATTCTGTATAGGTGTTGATATTAATCAACCACTTGCGGATTATATTATAATTAAAGATCAAATAAAAAAAATGCATTGTTGGCCCTACTTTGAAGGCAAAATTGGATTAATTAATGATTCGCTTCAGCTGTATGAGATAATATCTTACACACATTATATCATCAGGGATGAAGAACATTCTTTAGATTGCGAGTTTAATGATTCGTTATGGATACTAAAAGAATGGAGTAAATAAAAAACAGTATTTAAATTCTTTAAATAAAATGATCCAATATTTTTTAGCTTGTATTAAAGCATATTTTCCTATTTCTGCTGTATGTTCAAAATGTGATTTAGAAACTGTTTACTCAGGATTAATGTGGATCCGTACTAAAAGATTTAAAGATATTAGTTATCAGTATCAGTGTCAGAATTGTGGGAAATTAGAATATTCAAATGAGTTTTCATCTGATGGTAATATAGTGGCACTTCGAAGTAGATGTGAATGTAAAGGTCAATATCGTAGGGATAAGAATATATTCTGTCCCGGATGTCATCATAGAAAAACAATTGAAAATAAACCTGAGGAGTTTCTTAACTTAACAGATTATGAACTAGAGCTTCTAGAAGAAATACATGGAGAAAAAACAAACAAGAATAGTAAATAGCTTTCTTTCTTAAAAAAATAAATAATCTTTATATATTTGCTATATAGTTCTGATGTATAAATAGCGAGGGACCTATTCGGGTACCTTTTGAGTTGTCATATCTAGTAGGATATAGTACTGCTACCCCGACTTTTTTCTTTTTATATTTTGGTGGGCCTTACGGTCCTAAGTTCGAACTTTTTTAATTTTGCATTAAACAATCAATAAAGTCTGTTAGCATATGTAGTAAAAGTCCAATTCCAATT
>Ga0206123_10002612_pt1 | contig 15539 bp, 16 predicted proteins | sample Helgoland_Spring_2_FD_160086 | JGI IMG/M metagenome (GOLD analysis project Ga0206123, IMG submission 160086) | Pelagic subsurface seawater microbial communities from Kabeltonne, Helgoland, North Sea - Helgoland_Spring_Bloom_20160316_1 | ecosystem: Environmental > Aquatic > Marine > Epipelagic ...
ATGTTTTTGTCGGAAACAAAGAAGTTCCTTTTGAAACACCAGGAACATTAGGTATTATTTACAACCACAAAACATGGTTAACACATAAAAAAGGCTATCCTTTTATTGATGTAAAAACTTACATAGAAGGTTATGAATTATCAGAAAAACTTAACATTCTTTACGTTACACTTCCTGAACTTTCTCAAGAACTTATTAGCAAATTAAAAACAGATTCAACAACCGTTTTAATGATTGACACCTACAACAATCATGGAATGGCTGAACAGCGAAAACTGTTTATTGAACTCATCAATAACGAATGTCAAACACCAGTAATTATTGGTAGGGCTTATGGAGATCTTTCTGAAACCCAATTACAATTGCAAGCCGCAACTGATATGGGAGCGTTATTAGTTGATGGGTTAGGGGATGGTGTTTTTATTGCTGCAGAAAACTGCGGAAGTGATAAAACAGCTAACGAAACTGCTTTTGGAATTTTACAAGCAAGTAGAACACGAATTTCTAAAACAGAGTATATTTCTTGTCCAAGCTGTGGAAGAACTTTGTTTGATTTACAAGAAACAACTGCAAAAATTAGAGCTGTCACTTCTCATCTTAAAGGGTTGAAAATCGGAATTATGGGTTGTATAGTTAATGGCCCTGGAGAAATGGCTGATGCGGATTATGGTTACGTTGGTACTGGAACAGGAAAAATTACCTTATACAAAGAAAAGGAAGTTGTTGAACGAAATATTGCTGAAGGTGAAGCTGTAGAGTCTTTAATTGATCTAATTAAGGCCCATGGAGATTGGATTGAGCCTAAAATTTAATCCTTTAACAAACATTGACGAACTGCCTCATATAAAGTAACAGAAGCAGCTTGAACAACATTCATAGAAAAGCTATTGCCTATAATTGGAATGTGAACTGAGCAATCGCATTTTTTCACAACTTCATCCTCCATTCCTATCGTTTCATTCCCGAACAACAAACAAAAAGGATTTTCTAATTCTTTAAATTTATACTGATTCAACTCTCTGGAATTTGAAGTAGTATCTACTGCAATTTTAAATAATTCAGAAGGAAGTATATTCCAAATTTCAGTTTCAGAAACAAATTTCCAATCTATTTTATTAATTGAAGTAGTAGCATTCCTTTTAATTCTGGAGAGCTTATAATCTGCTTCATTTCCAACAAAAAAGACTTGTTGCACGCCAAAATTATCACAAACTCTAAGCAAAGCTCCTAAGTTTTCTGCTGAAGAGAATTTCCAAGCAACTACAATTGGAGGAATTCTCCAATTAGGTGTTTCATTCTCGTTAAAAAAAGTTTGGTTGTCTATTTTATCCGACATCCTTACAATTTAATACACACATTTTTTGGCTCTGTAAAAAACTCAAAAGCATTAAATCCACCTTCTCGTCCTACACCAGAGGCTTTTACTCCACCAAAAGGCGTTCTTAAATCTCTAAGCAACCAAGTGTTTACCCACACAATACCTGAATGTAATTGGGCAGCAACATTATGTGCCTTAGTAATATCTTGTGTCCAAACGGTAGAGGCTAATCCATATTTAGTGCTGTTTGCCATCGCCAAGACTTCTTCCATCGTATCAAAAGGCATAATGGTAACAACTGGTCCAAAAATTTCTTCTTGATTGGTTCTACAGTCAAAAGATAATCCTTCTATAATTGTAGGAGCTATATACCAGCCGTTTTTGTGTTCCCCCTCTAATTTAACTTGATGTCCACCTGTTAAAACTGTTCCACCTTCTTCTTGAGCTAAATCAACATAACTCAACACTTTTTTCATATGAGGCTCAGAAACAACGGCACCTAATTTACTCTCCTCGTCAAAAGGGTTACCGACTTTCAGTTTTTTAGTTTTTTCAACAAAAGCATCTCTAAATTTTTCATAAATACCTCGCTGTACAAAAATTCGTGAACCACATAAACAAATCTGTCCTTGGTTAGCAAAAGACGAATGCATAGTTGTTCCTAGGGCTTTTTCAAAATCACAATCATCAAAAATAATGTTTGGATTTTTCCCTCCTAACTCTAAAGATAATTTCTTGAACATTGGTCCTGCAGTTCGAGCTATTTCAGCCCCAGTAACTGTTCCTCCCGTAAAAGAAATAACCGGAATATCAGTATGTTTAGTAATGGCAGCACCAACTTTATGACCTAAACCATGAACAATATTCAAAACTCCAGCAGGTAATCCAGCTTCAATACATAATTCAGAAAGTAAATAAGCTGTGTAAGGCGTTACTTCTGATGGTTTTGCTACCACAGTATTGCCAATAGCTAAAGCTGGAGCAATTTTCCAACTAAATAAATACAAAGGGAGATTCCAAGGGGAGATACAACCACAAACACCAATTGGTTCACGAGTAGTGTAATTAATTGCAGTATCTTCCATTTGGTGTGCTTCAGAAGCATAATGTAAAACTCCTGTTGCGTAAAAATTAAAATTAGCAGCTGCTCTAGGAATATCTACACGTTTTGCTAAACTCAACGGTTTTCCATTATCTCTTGATTCTGCTTCAGCAAAACGATCTAAATTATCCTCAATTAAACTTGCTAATTTTTGTAAAATCCTTGCTCTTTTTTCTTTTGACGTTTTACTCCACGTAGGAAAAGCAGCTTGTGCAGCCTTAGTTGCTAAATCAACATCTTGCTCGTCAGAATTTGGAATTAATGAATAAACTGCTCCAATTGAAGGATTGAAATTATCAATATATTCTTTTCCGATAGGCTCAACAAGCTCTCCATTAATGTAATTCTTAATTTTTTCCATAGTTATTTATTGGATTATAAAAGTAGCTAATTTTAAAATACAAAAAAGATTTTATCACACATATAGAAAATTATATGTATTTTTGTATCTATAAATATAGATAACTATATGTTATGATAGAATTAAACAAGTTAGAAACCGCATCCGAAATGCTTAAAGCAATTGCTCACCCTATAAGAATTGCAGTTGTTGGAATGCTTGATGACAACAAAAAACTAAGTGTAACGGAAATCCATGAAGCATTAAAAATTGAACAAGCTGTTGCTTCTCATCATTTAAGTATCCTCAAAAATAAAGGTGTTTTATTGTCTGAAAGATCGGGAAAAAACTGTTATTATTCACTTAAGCACCAACGTTTATCACAAATTGTTGCTTGTATCGATAAATGTCAGGAATAAATAAATGGATATTTTAGGTTACATAGCAGCAATTTTAATTGGGCTTTCATTAGGGCTAATTGGAGGTGGCGGATCCATTTTAACAGTTCCTATTTTAGTTTATTTACTAGGTGTAGAGGCTGCTGATACTGCTCCTGCCTACTCTCTTTTTGTTGTAGGAACAGCTAGTTTAATTGGTGCAACTATAAAATATAAACAAGGCTTTGTAGATCTTAAAACAGCCGTTATTTTTGGTATTCCTGCTATTTTTTCTGTTTACGCTACCAGAAGGTTTTTAGTCCCCGCAATACCTGACGAAATATTTGCCATAGATACTTTCATTTTTACAAAAAGAATCTTTGTAATGGGGCTGTTTGCTGTTTTGATGATATTGGCCTCTATTTCTATGATAAAAGGGCGGAAAGAGAAACTCCAGGAAGGGGAGCAAAAGTTTAACTATCCACTCATTTTAATAGAAGGTGTTTTAGTTGGAATATTGACTGGTTTAGTTGGTGCTGGAGGTGGGTTTATTATTATACCTGCCTTGGTAATGTTAAGTAACTTACCTATGAAAAAAGCAATAGGAACTTCTTTGGCCATTATTGCTGCCAAATCCTTATTTGGCTTTTTAGGAGACTTATCTGTTATTGCTATCGATTGGAAATTGTTACTAATATTTACAAGTTTAGCAGTTGCAGGTATATTTATAGGAAATCAACTTTCAAATAAAATTGATGGAGCTAAGCTTAAAAAAGGTTTTGGTTTTTTCGTTTTAATAATGGGAGGAATTATATTAATAAAAGAAATGTTTTTAATCTAAAAATAAAGGTATGTACGTAGAACAAATTTTTACAGGATGTTTAGCTGAAATGGCTTACTACATCGAGTCGAATGGAGAGGCTGTGGTAATTGATCCACTTAGAGAAACAACTCCATATATTGAAAAAGCAAACGAAAGAGGAGCGAAAATAAAATATGTGTTTTTAACGCATTTCCATGCAGACTTTGTATCAGGACATGTTGATTTAGCAAAGAAAACAGGAGCAACAATCGTTTTTGGACCTAATGCTAAAGCTAATTTTGATTTTCATTCAGGAACTGATAATGAAGAGTTTAAAATTGGAGATATTACACTAAAGCTAATACACACTCCTGGGCATACTATGGAATCTTCATCATATTTATTAATAGATGAAAACGGAAAAACACCTTATATTTTTACTGGAGATTGTTTATTTATTGGAGATGTTGGAAGACCCGATTTAGCAGTTAAATCAGATCTAACTCAAGCAGATTTAGCAGGTCATTTATTTGACTCTTTAAGAAACAAAATAATGACTTTACCTGACGATATTACTGTTTATCCCAACCATGGAGCTGGTTCAGCTTGTGGTAAAAATATGAGTAAAGAAACTTTTGATACTTTAGGTAATCAAAAAGATGTCAACTATGCTTTAAGAGCTGATATGACTAAAGAGGAATTTATTAAAGAAGTAACAACCGGACTAACAGCTCCTCCACAATATTTTCCTAAAAATGTTGGTATGAACAAAGGAGTAAATAAAAGTTATGATGAAATTTTAACGGATGGAAAAACACCTTTATCTGTTAATGAATTTAAGGAATTAGCAAATAACGGAGCTTTAATGTTAGATGTAAGGCCTACTTCTGAATTTATTGAAGAACACATCCCTAACTCATTATTTATTGGATTAGATGGTGGATTTGCTCCATGGGTAGGAACACTTATTGAAGACATTAACACTCCAATTATTATAGTAACATCATCAGGAAGAGAAGAGGAAACTATAACAAGGCTATCTCGTGTTGGCTATGATAACACTAAAGGGTTTTTAAAAGGTGGAATTGAAGCTTGGAAAGCTGTTGGAGAAAAAACTGCGAATGTTTTAAGCGTTTCAACAAATGAGTTTTCTCGAAAATTAACAGAAAACACTTCTGTATTAGATGTAAGAAAAGAGACAGAATTCTTTTCTGAACATGTTGATCAAGGTGTGGTAAATAACGTTCCTTTAAGTAATTCAATGGGAAATTCAAACGACATAGAAAACAAAGAGCAATATCTTCATTGTGCTGGAGGATATCGTTCAGTTATTGCAATTTCTATCTTAAAAGCAAAAGGCTTTCATAATTTAATAAATGTTGAAGGTGGATTTGGGGCAATTAAAAATGAAGAGACTATTAAAACATCTGAATGGGTTTGCTCATCAGAAATGGTATAAATAAACATGAACTTTATAACAGAACCATGGCCTTGGTATGTTTCAGGCCCTTTAATAGGACTCTTTGTTCCATTATTGTTAATCATTGGAAATAAACAACTAGGAATATCATCGAGTTTAAAACATATATGTGCTGCTTGTTTACCTGTTCAGAAAATACCTTTTTTTAATTATGACTGGAAAAAAAATACCTGGAATTTATTCTTAGTACTCGGAATTACTTTAGGAGCATTTATTACTAACTATATAGTTGATTTAAACTATGAAATTTTAATTAGTGATGCCACAAAGGTTGACCTTTCAGAAATGGGGATAACAAATTTTATTGGCTTTATACCTGCTGAAATCTATAGCTGGAATACAACCCTACCTAATTTAATTTTAATGGTTTTAGGTGGTTTTTTAATTGGATTCGGAACTAGATATGCAAATGGTTGTACTTCTGGTCATGCAATTATGGGGTTATCATTATTAAATGTAGGTTCGTTAGTTGCAGTTGTTGGTTTTTTTATTGGTGGACTTATAATGACACATTTATTATTCCCTTTAATTTTTTAAACGATGAAAAATATAAAATTTATAATATTCGGAATTGTTTTTGGAACAATTCTAGTTAAATCTGAAGCTGTTTCTTGGTTTAGAATTCAAGAGATGTTTCGGTTTCAATCATTCCACATGTATGGAATAATTGGCTCTGCAGTTTTTGTAGGAGCAATAAGTATTTTAATCATTAAAAAGTTTAAAATCAACACATTATCAGGTGAACAAATAAAATTTAGCAACAAACCACTTTACAAAGTCAGTAATATTACCGGAGGAGTTTTGTTTGGCTTAGGATGGGCTTTAGTTGGTTCTTGTCCTGGCCCCTTATATGCTCTCTTTGGTGCTGGGCACACCGTTATTATAATTCCTATTATTAGTGCCATAATTGGTGTTTTAGTTTATGGATTATTAAAAGAGAAATTACCACATTAAAAAAAAGAAATTATGAGTTACGAAAACGTCAATTTAAATGAAGCAACAATTATAGATGTAAGAGAGCCTAGTGAGTTTTCTGAAGGTTGTGTTGAAGGTTCTACAAACATTCCTTTAGGACAAATTCCGAATAAGATAGAAGAATTTAAAGCAATGAAAAAACCCTTGGTACTTTGTTGCCTATCCGGAGGAAGAAGTCGACAAGCTGTTCAGTTTTTAGAAGCAAACGGAGTAAAAGATATATACAATGGTGGTGGCTGGAACATGATTGCCATGAGAAAAAATTAAAATTAATGTAATGAGCTTTTTAAGAAAATTATTTGGACTAGGTCCAAAAGTTAATTATCATGAATTAATAGCCAATGGAGCTATTTTAATTGATGTTAGAACTCCTGCTGAATATGCTAGTGGAAAACCAAAAAACTCAAAAAATGTTCCTTTAGATAAAATAGGCAGCAAGGTTGAAAATATTAAGACGTTGAACAAACCTGTTGTATTATGTTGTCAATCTGGAATGAGAAGTGGACGAGCTACCTCTATCCTAAAGAGAGAAGGGATTGAAGCTTACAACGGAGGCGGGTGGACCAATTTTAGATAATAAATCAATGAAAATTAAACCCTATATCCTCAAAAACAAAACTGCTGTTCTTACTACAATAATTGGCGCTGTAGCAGGATTCCTATATTGGAATTTTGTTGGATGTACAGATGGTAATTGTGGCATTACAGCTAACTGGTACACCAGCATGGCCTATGGAGCCTTAATGGGCTGGTTTGTTGTCGATTTTGCTAATGAAAAATTTAAAACAAAATAAATGAGAAAAACAATTTTTATATTCCTTTTAGGATTAACAACAATAAGCTGTTCAACTGATACGAAACAAAATTCTGAAAATGTTGATGAATCTCAACAAAACATGAAGCACATTAATAAAAATATAACTGTTGTTGAATTTGCTGATTTAATGACAAACACTCCTGGGCAAATTCTAGATGTAAGAACTCCTGAAGAGTGGGCAGAAGGAACGCTTAAAGATGCCATAAGAATGAATTTTTTTGATGACAACTTTAGTGAGCAATTACAACAATTAGATAAAACCAAACCTGTATATGTATATTGTAAAGCTGGAGGAAGAAGTGCAAAAGCTGCAGCAAAAATGGATGAACTAGGCTTTACAACTATCTATAATTTAAAGGGCGGTTTTGGAGCATGGGCTAATTCTGGAAAAGAAATTGTAAAATAATTTACAAATAGATATTATTTTTTTAAGCTGTGAAAAAATCCAATTTCACAGCTTTTTTTATATCAATTACTCTAAAATATTAACTTACTTTTGCAGCTCATTTCACGGCTAAAAAATAAATTATGAGTGACGCTATCAAGCACGAATGTGGTATTGCATTAGTAAGACTTTTAAAACCATTAGATTATTACATTAAAAAGTACGGAACGGCTACTTATGGCCTCGATAAAATGTACTTATTAATGGAAAAACAACACAACCGTGGACAAGATGGTGCTGGTATAGCAAACATTAAATTTGATGTTGATCCAGGTGAAAGATATATTAGCCGTTACCGATCAAACGATCAGCAACCAATTAAAGATATTTTTGGCAAAATAAATAACAAATTTCAAGCAGTAGTTGATGAAGACCCAACTTTAATGAAAGATGCGAATTGGTTAAAGAAAAATGTAGCTTTTACTGGTGAGTTATCTTTAGGCCATTTACGTTACGGAACTTTTGGAGGAAATAGTATTGAATTATGTCATCCGTTTTTGAGACAGAACAACTGGATGACAAAGAATTTAGTAGTTGCAGGAAACTTCAACTTAACTAATGTTGATGAGTTATTTAAAATTTTAGTTGAGATAGGACAACACCCAAAACAAAAATCTGATACCGTTACAGTAATGGAAAAGATTGGACATTTTTTAGATGAAGAAAATCAAGAACTTTACGATAAATATAAAGCAGAAGGTCATTCTAGGGTTGAAATATCGAAGCTAATTGCTCAAAATTTAGATATACAAAAAATATTACAAAACTCAGCTGTAGATTGGGATGGAGGTTATGCAATGGCAGGACTAGTAGGGCATGGAGATGCTTTTGTCTTAAGAGACCCTTCAGGAATTAGACCTGCTTTTTATTACCAAGATGATGAAGTGGTAGTGGTTGCTTCTGAAAGACCAGTAATTCAAACAGCATTTAACGTGCCTATTGAGTCGGTTAAAGAAATTGATCCTGGTCACGCTTTAGTCATTAAAAAAGGTGGTAATGTCTCTATGAAACAAGTGCTAAAACCACTCGAAAAAACTTCTTGTTCGTTTGAGCGTATATATTTTTCTAGAGGGAGCGATAAAGACATTTACAAAGAGCGTAAACAGTTAGGTAAAAATGTTGTTCCGCAAGTGCTCAACTCAATTGATAACGATTTAAAAAACTCTGTATTTTCTTTTATTCCTAACACTGCCGAAACTTCATTTTACGGAATGATGAAAGGTATGCAAGAAGAGTTAAACACAATTAAACTTGCAAAAATTAAAGCTTTAGGAGACAATCCGTCTGATGAACAATTGCAAGAAGTGTTAGCACTGAGAAACAGAATGGAAAAAATTGCCATTAAAGATGCTAAACTAAGAACCTTTATAACACAAGATGACAGTAGAGACGATTTAGTCGCTCACGTATATGACATTACTTACGGAAGTGTTTATCCAACAGATAACCTTGTTATTATTGATGATTCTATTGTTAGAGGTACAACTTTAAAGCAAAGTATTTTAAGAATATTAGATAGATTAAACCCCAAGAAAATTGTTGTTGTTTCTTCTGCCCCTCAAATTCGTTACTTAGATTGTTACGGAATTGACATGGCTAAAATGGGTGATTTTATTGCTTTTCAAGCAGCAATAGCATTACTAAAAGACCATAATAAAGAACATATTATTGAGGAAACTTACCAAAAGTGTAAAGCGCAAGAAAATTTGCCAAAAGAGCAAATTGTAAATAATGTAAAAGACATTTACGCACCATTTACTGCTGAAGAAATTTCAAAAAAAATATCTGAACTGTTAACTCCACCAAACATTAATGCTGAGATAGACATTGTTTACCAAAGCATTGGAGGCTTACATGCTGCTTGCCCAGACCATAAAGGCGATTGGTATTTTACCGGTAACTACCCAACACCAGGAGGAAACCAGGTGATTAACAGGGCTTTTATTTATTACGTTGAAGGAATAGATAAGAGAGCTTATTAAGCTAAACTTTTACATAATCAATAATATTCAAACTCATATATGATTTGATCAAATTTGCCTGAACTAAAGCCTCATCATATTCCCCTTTAAAGATGAGTTGCTTTTTGCTTTTGTCTTCGCAAATAAAAACACAACATTTAAAACTACTAAAATCTGAAGTACAAGCTTGATTTCCCATTAATTTAGGTGTGGGCACAGTTTTAGAAAATTTTACTCTAGTAATGGCAATATAATTAGGTTTAGGTAATTTTTCCCAATCGCCAACTTTAAAAAACAATAGTTTATTGTAAATCTTAAATTGATTTGTTCCTTTATCAATAAAGTAGCCTTTACCTTCAAACATTTATTTCTTCCTTTATATAAAAAAGATAACAGAGTAAACTAAAAAATTACTTTAATGCTTCACTAATTTTTGCTGCTCAACCTTGTTTTCTCGTAGAATTCGAACAATATATATTCCTACTGATAATTGGCTAAGATCTAGAACAGATCCAACAAGCTCAACCTTTTGTATTTTTCCTGAAACGTCAATTAGTTGAACGGACTGTATTTTCCCTGTTAAATTAGCTATTGTTACTTTTCCAGTGGTTGGATTAGGGAAAACTCTCCATTTTGGTTCCTCATCCGCTTCCTGAACTCCGACCGTATTAAGCGCTAAAACAATTGCCGCATGAGCGTTTACCTTTCCCCAACCCCATAACGTGCTATGTGGGGGAATTGACCCTGTGTATTGATCTAAACGTGCTGTTTGTTTGAGAATACTTTTTATTTGTTGAGGAGATAGATATGGATTTGCTTCCAAAACAAGTGCAACTACACCTGCAACAACTGGACTTGACATAGATGTGCCACTAAACCGAGCAAACGGATATGTCCTTCCATTAAAAACAATAGAAGTTACTGGAGTAAAACTATTGTCGGTATAAGAGGAAATTGATGAAGCAATGGCAACTCCAGGAGCAGAGATGTCTGGCTTCAAAGTGTCATTCATTAATGGCCCTATACTCGTGAAACTAGCTGGTGATCCCCCAAACAAAGATCCATTAAATATGCGAAATTCTGCGGAATAGGCCGCCACTCCGATACTAGAAAATGAGCATGAAGGCGCTCCAATTCCATGCGTGTTATTTCCACTTGTCATAGTTACACCAGTATTGGAAATAGTAGCAAATGGCATTCCCCAATTTCCTACATCTGATGTAAGTTCCGTAACATTCCAATAATGAACTGTTCCTGTTGGAGCTGTAGATTTTAAAACAACTTTATATCCTGTCGGTGGTATCTTAACACGTAGTCGCATTTGAGGTCTATTGTTAGAGGGATGAGCAGCATCTGTTGAAAGGTTAAACCAAATTGTATCTGTATTTACCACTACAAATGAATCAATGTAATTAGTAGTTGTTGCAGTAGAGTAATTCTGACTTTCTCCTACTAGTGTTGATCCACTATACACTTGAAGTCCTCCTTCGAAAGGTGCTCCCGATTCTCCCCACATGTGAATACTTTGCCCCCATAATGTTGAAAGTGATCCAGAAGCATAAAATTGAATTTGAGAATATAATGTATCGGCAGCAAAATTCTTTTCTATATGAAAATTAACATCTCCGTTGTTCCCTGCTGATGACACAAAAACAACCCCAAGAGCGGAATAATTATCAAGTGCTTGACTTAAAAGAGAGGTCCCATCAATTGCATCCATATGATAGAGCCCCCAACTCATATTAATAACCAATCGTTTATTCTCATCTTGTGATTTTTTATACATCCAGTCCCAAGCATCAAGTACTGCTGATTCGTCAACCAAAAATGTTGTAAATAAGAAATTAGCATCAAATGCAATCCCTCTGTATGGAGTTCCTGATCCAGACCCTCCAGCAATTCCTGCCACATGTGATCCATGTGTTGCATATGAATAAATGTTTGAAGTATCTGCTTGTGCAAGCATCAATTCTGAAGGAGTAGAATACTCTGTACCATAAGAGTAATCTGAAGGAGCAGGTCCTGAAGTTTTAAATTGATCCCAAGCAGCTAAAATTCGCGTATTTTGCAAGAGTGTATCATAATACATTGGTGATGAGTAATCAAAACCCCAATCAGTAACACCTATCAAAACATTTTTCCCTGTGTAACCTTGAGGGAGACCGTAACCTGCCCAGACGCTGTCCGCTCGTACATCACCAGGAGCCTTATTCAACATTGGTTTAATCTTCCCTGCAATCTGAATCATTGAAAAATTAGAATCGAACTTAATACTTTTTAATATGGAAAGTGGATATTTAACACTGACTATACTACCAATTCTAGCGCCTACCAAAACACCATTATTAATCAAATTTTCTTTGTTATATGTTGGAGAAACTTTCGTTATAAATGAAACATATTCAATCCCTCCAATTGAATTAATCGCAAAACGATCCTGTAGTTGTTTCCGTACTTTTGTTTTTGTTGTCTGAGAAATAATTTCGGCAATATCAGCTACTGTGTTAGATGACATTTTTGTCTGCCCGTAACTATAGCTTGTAATAAAAAGAAGTACAATTAATATTCTCATATTTATCTAATTTTAGAATGTAAGTCTAAGTAAAAAAGTCCAGCTTATTATTTTTCTTACACTCAAATATTCAGCTTACTTTTAAAATTATATTCTATTTAGGCCTTTTATATAGTGGTACAGCAGAGCAAGCTTCACCAAACATTATACTTTTAGCGTAATCCTGAAGAATTATCGAAAAATCTACCACTACAGCTTCTGGTATAGGATACTTTCCGCAGCCTTTTACAATAACTGCAGCATCTTTATATTTCTCAAAATCAAGCTCTAAAAAAACATCTTTAAAAATAGCTTTTTCTAATGCTTCTTTATTTCCAAATACAACTTTTTTAGCAATTGGGTTTAAATAAGTTGCAACCAACATAAAAGCCCAAAGAGGAACTATAGCATCAACAGAACAAATAATTCCAACATATTTCCGCTCAAAAATAGACCAATCATATTCTTTCAAGTTTAGTCGAAAGTCTTTTTCAATTAAAGCTATTTCATCCTTTAAAAAATCTTTAACGTCAAACAACACTCTCTCCCCTTCAGGATAAAATTCATCCAAACTAACCTGCTTCAATGCGCTGTTCTCTACTCTATTTATAATTTCGTCTGACATTTCCAATTTACTCTAACTTTTATTTCTGATAATTATCATCTATAAATCAATACAAATTTAACAAAGTTTAAGTGCTAACTTGATTCATTAAAGATTAAAAAATTAAAAACTATACCTTTGTTGGGTACTTCATGAAACTTTTATCTTTCAATATAATCATTCTAATCACCATCCTTGGTTCTTCTCTTTTCGCACAAAAAGAAGATGCATTCTCAAGAAAAAAATTTAAAGGCGACATTACAAACAACGCTGTTGTGGATGCCAAAAGATGGCACCATAGCGGATTAACGGAAAAATCTTTAAAAAAGGGATTAGAAATACTAGGATCTAACATATCGCTTACTCAAGTAGATAGTTTTCATACTTATCAAGTATTGGCTTATAACTATAGAACATTAAATGCGCACGAATCTGCTCTTGAACATGCTAAAAAAGCTGTGGAGATTAAGAATAGAATAGACCATACTCAAGATGTTTATAAGTCCTCTTGGATTTCTTCCTACTATACTGCTGTAGGAGAATTTAATTCTGCGATATATTACTTAAAAGCCAAAGCTAAAGATCAACTTGACAAAACAAATAAAAACAACTATAGTTTAGCCAAAACACATAACAATATTGGTTTTACCTACTTTTTAGCTGGACAATATGATTCAGCTGAAGTTTATTATAAAAAAGTAACCTCTATCGAGGTTAAAAATGAAGAATATAATGATATAATCGGTTTGGCAACAGGTAATTTAGGGCAGCTTTATTTTGTGAAAAAAGAGTACAAAAGCGCTCTTTTAAACATGAAGATTGATGTTAAATTAACCAAAAACAGAATTAAAGAGTCTTATTATAATGCAACCATAGGAATAGCCGAATGTTATTTAATGTTAGGAGATCTAAAAAATGCTAGAAAAACACTTTTAACTTTTTTTGAGCTTGAATCCAGAGATCAAAAAGTTTTATTAAGAGGATATAAATTAATGGCTAATATTTCAGATAAATTAAATAGGCAAAGAGAATCCGTACTATACTTGAAAAAGTACATCTCTTTGAATGATATTTTAGTAAAAAATGAAAAACCGAACAAAGATCTTATAAATGAACTATCTAGGAATAAAGTTAATATTATCGAAAAAGATTTAAGGCTTTCTGAGAATAAAGTTAAATTAATAAATAACGAACTCTTACTGGTCAAAACGAGAGAAAAAACCCAAAAATTTAGAACCCAAGTATATATTATTCTTCTTGTCCTTTCTGGGCTTATAATTATTATAACTTTCGCCTATTTTAGAAATAGACAGCAAAAAAATAAAGCTATTCAAAATCTTGAAAACGATTTATTAGAATCTGAGATACAAAGCAAGAAAAAGGATATAAACAATATGGCTACAAACCTATCTTATAAAAGAAAGTTTATAGATGAGGTTCAGAATAAACTAAAAGCATTACAACAAAAACCTGAAGAACAACTTAAAGAAAACGTAGTTGCCTTAATTAGAGAATTTACTAATTACAAAAATGCAGACAAGAGTGTTGAAGTCTTACAGACAGATATAGATAAAGTTAATTTATCTTTCTTTAATAAGCTCGGTGAAAAATTCCCTTTATTAACCGAGAATGAAAAAGAACTGTGTGGCCTTTTCCTTTTAAAACTCTCTTCAAAAGATATTGCTATTATCAGAAACGTTACTCCAAATGCTATAAAAAAAGCAAGACAACGCATTCGTAAGAAACTCCCTATAACTGAAAAGGAGACAATTACTACATTCTTGGAACACTTATAGTTGCGACATACGTACCCCTATTGTACCCTTATGATATTCTATAGACGGTAAGCTAAAGAGTAAATTTGATTTCATAATCTAACTACTCACTATGAAAACAAATTACTTGTCAATAAGCATAGCAGCAACCCTCTCCCTGCTTTTACTTTGTCCATATTTAGCGGTATCACAATGTACTAACACCACTGCTTACGGTACCGTAACAGCTCCTACACCAGGAAACAGCGTTACTCAAAATTGTAATTATGCCACCGAATATAATACAGTCAATTCAGTGGCTGCAACTGCAGATTATCAAACTACAAGTACCATATTAACAGATTTCATAACAATTCGGCAAGGAGCACCTACCGGCCCAGTTATAGCATCCGGACTTGTTCCTCTAAGTTGGACCTCCACGGTTGCAGGAACTTATTATACGCACATAAACACAGACGCAGCTTGTGGAACAGCTAGCTCATGTAGGAACATTACATTATCCCGTACTGCTACTCCAATGACTTTCACATCAAGTACATCAACACAGCCAAACACTACCAACCTAGATATTTGTGCAACCGATGCTGAAATCATTAAAGTTGAAGTTGTTACAACAGGCTCACTAAACCCTTTTGATGTAACTCAACTCAGGCTGAGAACAAATGGAAGTACTGCTCCAAGCAGTGATATAACTAACATTGATATCTATTATACTGGAACAGACAACAACTATTCATCTGCCAATTTATTTGGGAGCGCAGCTACAGCAGCTACAGGAACAAACATTTTGGTAAATGGAACTCAGACATTAGCTGAAGGAACCAATTATTTTTGGGTAACATATGATATTAACCCAGCAGCAACTGTAGGAAATAACGTTGATGCCCTTTGCAACAGAGTAATCGTGGATGGAACCAACAGAACCCCAACAGTAACCAATCCAGCAGGTAACCGAACACTAATTACATGTGCAAGAACATGCCCAACAAGTG
>Ga0206123_10002620_pt1 | contig 15509 bp, 15 predicted proteins | sample Helgoland_Spring_2_FD_160086 | JGI IMG/M metagenome (GOLD analysis project Ga0206123, IMG submission 160086) | Pelagic subsurface seawater microbial communities from Kabeltonne, Helgoland, North Sea - Helgoland_Spring_Bloom_20160316_1 | ecosystem: Environmental > Aquatic > Marine > Epipelagic ...
CTAGAGCTTGCAGTCCAAGGACAGGCAGTAGCTCTTGCACGAATAGATGAGAACATCAAAGCAATACGTATGTCAGTAGAACGTATAGCGTCAAAGGATTAAGGACATTTAAGAATGGCAATATCACTAGAGCAAATGAATAAAACTATTCTTCCTATGTTTGGAATTAGGACAGACAAAGAGTTAGATCAAAAAGCTATTGATCAACTAATGGCTGCAAATCCAGCTATAGCTTCTAGAGTAGGTACATATAATCAAATCTTAGACGGTCAACCTGTAGTACGAGCAGCTAAAGGTGGTTACATATTCTCTCCTGACGAACTAGGTAATCCACGAGTCAAAGAAGAAATGAAGGACAACCCTGAGTTCTCTGAGTTCTCTATAGATAAACAAGATGCTGCAGCTAATAGGATGCAACAAAGGTTTGCTCAACCGCAAGATAGAATGCAACAACAACCAGCTAGAGGTTACGCTGTAGGTGGCGAACCTGTAAATAGCCGTAGGCGACCCGGTGATAATAGACCAGATGTAATGCCAAGTCAAATTCCGGCTGGGACGGGAATATTTGAAGAAGGCCAGATACCACCGTCTTATTTTCCAACAAGACCAGACGTAATGCCAAGACCAAATTTGACTGGGATGGGAACTGAAGGTATAATGGCTAATGGTATGATTTCACCCCCTCGTGGTCCTAATTTGACTGGGATGGGAACTGAAGGTATAATGGCTAATGGTATGATTTCACCCCCTCGTGGTCCTAGAGACCCGGCAAGGCCGGGTGGTGAATTAAGACCCTATCAACCAGATAGTAAAATAGCACGAGCTGATACTCCAAGGTTTGGACAACCTGAAGGTCGTGGTCCACAGCCTGTAACTCCACCATTTGGGCCAATCTACAACGAACAATCAAGATTACCTGAAGCTAAATTGTTTGATCAAGGACAAAGACCACTAGATGGTATGATATCTTCCAAAACTCCTATAAAAGCAGGATTAAGTTTTGAAGAGTGGATGAATAGTCCTGAAAATAAAAAGCTAGGTACTATGGATGCAGGACCGTTAGGGATTGGTAGAGGGTTTCAAAATGACCCAGAAGGATTGAAAAAAGCACAACTTGAAATGTATAAAGCTTATCAAGTTGGTCCTGATTCAACAATGCCAAAACCATCGTTACCCCCATCTGACTTAAACAAGTTAGCTGACGCACAAAAAGATATGATAGAGAAAACGTACACTGATCCGGGCAGTGTTATTACTAAAGGTATAACTGAAAACATAGTACCGTCTGCTTATACTGAAATAGCTGCAGGTACAGGTCAAGTTACAGGTGATCCATCTGTAGATATACCTAGAGCTACAGACGTAGCTACAACAGGTGTACCAACAGCAGAAGGTCCAGCAGGTGTAATGACAGCTACAACTGCAGCAGATAAAGTTAAAACTGCTACTGACGCTATGACTGCAGCTACAGGTGCAGTAGGTGATGACGCTCAAGTAACTGCTGCAACAGAAGATAAGTCTGCTGTATCAGATCTAGAAGCAGCACAGGGTACAGCTAATGTAATGGAAAACCCTGTCAAACGTAAAATAGAAGCAGGAGAGTTAGTAAGTGGGGCTGCTGATGCAGCTACTGCCGCTGCGTTTACAGAACAAGTACAAGCTGCAACTGCTACACCTTCAGATAAAGCTACAGTTAAAGGTCAGCTCGACACACTCATGGATGACTTCGATGGTGGTGAGACACCTGTATGGGCAGCAGGGGCTATGAGAGCCGCTAACGCAGCGATGGCAGCTAGAGGCTTAGGTGCATCAAGCATGGCAGGACAAGCTATCATACAGGCAGCTATGGAGTCAGCGATACCTATAGCTCAAGCTGATGCTTCAACTACTGCACAATTTGAAATGCAGAACTTGTCAAACAGACAACAACGTGCTATGCTTGCAGCTCAACAAAGAGCTACATTTATAGGACAAGAGTTCGACCAAGAGTTCCAATCTCGTGTAGCTAACTCTGCACGTATTGGTGACATAGCTAACATGAACTTTACAGCAGATCAACAGATAGCTTTAGAGAATGGCAGAGCAGCAAACACAATGAACATGGCTAACTTAAGTAACTCACAAGCTATGGTTATGGCTGAGGCGGCTGCACTATCACAGTTAGACATATCAAACTTAAACAATAGACAACAAGCTGCAGTACAAAACGCACAGAACTTTATGCAGATGGATATGCAGAACTTAAGTAACGAACAACAGACTAGCATGTTTAAACAACAGCAAGTTGTAGCTTCTTTGTTTACTGATCAAGCAGCAGAGAATGCAGCCAGTCAGTTGAACGCTACATCAGAGAATCAAACACAACAGTTCTTTGCTAGTCTTGCAAGTCAAACTAGTCAGTTCAATGCTACTCAAACTAATGCAATGTCACAGTTTGATGCAGACAATGTTAGTACACTTAAAAGGTTTAACGCTGAGTTAGATAACCAACGTGATCAGTTCAACGCTACAAACGGATTAGCTATAGCGCAATCTAATGCACAGTGGAGACAGAATGCTACTACTCTCAATACTGCAGCAGCTAATGAAGCTAACATGGAGTACGCTAAAACTGTAAATGGTTTAACTGGTACAGCACTTGATCAACTGTGGCAAAGAGAAAGAGACTTGATGTCTTTTGCTTTTACAGGATCAGAAAGTGCAGCAGACAGAGCCGTAAAGATTGCAGTAGCTAAACTGACAGGTGATCAACAAGCTGACTTAGCTGATCAGATGGGTAAAGGATCTTTCTTCTCTACTATATTAACTGGTATATTAGGTAAATCATTTGGGTTTGGATAAGTAAATGGGTTTAACAGATAAAGTCTCAGAACTAGCAAATTACTTTTCTAATAACTTTGACAAAGTAAAAGAACTTCCTACTAGTCTTGCAGGTTCAATTACATCAGCAGCTACGGCTGTGCCTAAAGCTCCTATGTTTTCACAATCATCAGCAAAAGAAGACGACCCTTATCCTAATATGATCAGAACTATTGAAGACATGTTAGATACTATAACTGAAGGTAATGCCTACGATGACTTCAAACCTCAGTTAAGACCTAAAGTAGATCCGTTCAAAGACATACGACCTAAAGAAAGACCTACTGTAAAAGAAACAAGCACTACTACTACTGCTACTAAAGAACCAAGAGGTCTTATTGAAAAACCTAAAGCATTTGAATTAAACACTATACCTCGTGATATTTTTTCTAAGAAGGGTGGGTCATACTCTTTAACTGACATAGACATTGACACTATGGCTAGGACTATTGCAGCTGAAGCAGGTGGTGAGTCACTTAAAGGACAAATTGGTGTAGGGTATGTTATATTAAATAGAACATTAAATGAATGGCAAGGAAAAGAAACGGTAAATGATATTATAAAATCTCCTTATCAGTTTAGTGTATGGAACGAAGACAGTGAAATTGATCCTACTACTATTACACCAGATGATTCCAGATACAAATCTGCTTTAAAAGTTATTGAAGGTATCACCTCTTCTAAGTATAAAGATCCTACAGGTGGTGCAGCTTATTATTGGAATCCTAAAACAGCTAAAAGAAAAACATGGATGAGTCCAGCAGAAAAAGAAAATAAATTAACTATAGGCAAACACACTTTTGCAGGAAAAGTAAACGACCCCTTTAAGTATATATACAAACCATTAAAAAGACAGTAGGAGAAATGTTTTATGAAAACTAATGCACTAATGTCTCCTCGCAATAAAAAAGAAACAGAAGTTCCTGAAGATGAGATAACTGACACAACTAGAACTACAGCTAAACTAGCTATTATGATAGCTGAACTCAGAAACAAAGAAGAACTATAGGTAAAACAAAATGAGTAACGTACAAGAAAATTTATTACAAGCTCCAATTCCCGGTCAGTCTCTTACGGACACACCTAAAAACTTTCCATGGGAAAGAGCTGCTGAATACTCAGATCCTACTGAAGCAGCAAGGTTTGAATTAAAAAGACTTAATAGACCGGAGGCACTAGATAGTATCTTATCGTTACTGCAAGTTGGGTTTCCTATAATACCTTTAGCTGAAACTATTAAAACAAACAGTCAGGCAGAAGGTTTGTACAATCCAGATATAGGATTGCTCATTACGCCTATAATTACTCAGCAGTTAATAAGCACAGCAGAAGATGCAGGTATTGAATATGTAATGGGAGATGAAGAGTCTGAAGAAGCAAGAACTGAAAAAGAAGATCAACGTGTTGAAGCAATGTTACAAAAAAAGATAACTAAGATGCTCACTAAAGATCCTAAAGATGAAATAGTATCAGATGCACTTGACTTTCTAAAAGACGAACCAGCATCAGACATAGCTGACAACATAGCAGAAGCAGAGATGATGGACACACAAGAAGAACAAGAAGTTGTAGAAATGGAAGAGCCAAAAGAAGAAAAACCTATGGGTCTAATGAGTAGGAGTACAATGTAATGGCAGGTTTTTGGGCAGGGTTTGGTACTCAATTTTCTAAAGACGTAGGAGAAATTCGTAAAGAGTTACGAGAAGATTCTCGTTCTCGTAAAAACTATATGGATCAATACGGAGCTAAAACTATAGCTAACGCACAAGCAAAATCAGATGAAATATTATCAATGGTAAATCAGTCTGTAGCTATGGGAGTAGACGAACAAGCTATGCTTGGTATCTTTCAAAAGAGTGGAGCTAAAGGTGTAAGAATGTTTCATAAAGCTTTACTTGAAAGACCTAATCTTAGTATAGATGATTACCAGTCTATTAGTAGAATGGGAAGAGAATGGGTAAAAGATACTGATCTTGATTTAACTGAGGTTATATTACGAGGCATGAATGTATACCATGATCCAAATGCTACTCGTCCTGAGAGAGATGAAAACTTTCTTCAAGGTATAATCTCTGGTGGTTATGGTGATGATAGTTGGATGGATGAAGCTAGATTTGCTGGAGGTCTTACTCCTCGTGACGTAAAAAGAATAGAAGCTGGAGTATCACAAAGTCCAACTGAAGGAAGCTTAGATATAATTGGTATGCTAGGACCAAAACCTTTAGGTATAACAGCAGAGTCACGCTATGAAAGTACAGTGCTAGATAAATTTAAAAAAGAATGGGTAGTTGCTAGAAATAGAATATCAAATAAATTTACTGCTGCTACCACACAGTCTCTTAAAGATGAATACAACTCCCAACTAGAAGAATTAGCAGACATGAAAGAAAATGGTTTTCAATCTACTGATTTGAATTTATTTGTAACCAAAGGTAATACGTATGATCCCGGTAACCAAATGTTTAAGTTTATGGATTTAATTGAAAGAGAACGCAGGGGTTCAATGAGTAATAATTCTTTATTATCACAAGTATACGGAAGAAGAAATAGGTTTGCAGAGAACCTAAAACTTCAAGGTTTAGAATTTGCTAGTCTTCAAGAAGCTCAAGCATATGCAAATAGGGAAAATTACAGAGGTCCAATAATACTTGGTGGTATACTAAGAAGTATTATTCCTGACCCTTCAAACTAAGAAAGATATTTATGCCTTTAGTAGAAGACAACCCACTTGATCCTAAGTATAACCCTATTACTTTTGATGAAGGTGCTGCAAGTAATCTAGAAGATTTAAAAACAACTCCTGAAATTACAACAGAGTTGGAGGATGAAGTTATATGGGATAAAGAACCTATAATAAAAAACAAAATTTCTTTAGTGTCTGATAGTAAAACTAGAGGTTACGGGATGTTAGGATTTATTACGCCTGTTATTAATAAAGGGTTATCTGTAGGTGCATCATTAAAGGAAATAATCTCTGATTCTGATTGGAAAACTTCTGACTTAAATCCTACTAAAGAAGGTCTTACAGATAAAGAATTATACAAACCAGAAAACTTTTCAGTCATACAAAACATGATGAAAAGAAGATTTGGAATGGACTTAAAAGAAAATAAACAAGAAGACATTGTAAAATCGTGGCGACAATTTATGAAGAACAGAGATATGTACAACTCTGTTAATGCTTGGACTATGAATAGCTGGCTACGTAAATCAACTCCTTTAGATCAAAAAGCAACAAAAGATTCTATAGAGTTGTGGAGTAGAGTTGGTGGTGCTTTTCAGAAAGATGAAAAAACCGACCAGATACAACAAGCTAAAGACACAGGCTTTGTTCTTAATGATAAAGGACAACTTGATTGGGAGTATTATAAAGACAAACCTGTATCAGCTTTGTACCCTAAATTTGACAAAAAAACAACTGTAGGAATGCAAAGTGTTTATGATACTACACAAGCTATTGTTACAGACCCTGTTAATATAATTCCTATAATTACTTTTGGTAGAATAAAAAGTTATTTTGTAAAAAAAGCAGCTCAAAATTTAAGAAAAAAAGATATAGCTCTTACCATATCTAAAGTTACAAAAAATAATAAATTATCTAAGGCTGTAAAAGAAAAGAATATAACACAAGGGGTAAACAAATTAACTTTTGACGCTATGCAAAGAGCAGACATACAATTTTCAGGAATGAAAAAAGCACTCTTAGGTAGTGCAGGTTTAAACGGAATGTTTAACGCAGGTATAGATTATTTAAATCAAACCTCAGATATAATGGCGGATGTACAAAAAGATTATAAGGTAGGTCAAACTATAGCAGTGACTACACTAGCTACAATATTAGGTGGAGGAGTAAACTTTGCGTATCACGCTTTGTTTAATAAAGCAGCACGTAATGCTTTAGGTGGTGCAAGTCCTACACCTTGGTTGTTTGAGGAGATGGTAAAAAACAGAGCCATTATAAAAGAAGGTGCAAAAACTGCAGTAGCTAAAGATGTTTGGAAAGATCTTAGACCAGAAAAAATATCTGCAATAGGGGCATCTTTACGAAACAACACTATTAAATTTAATACATGGCTAGATAAAGTAGAAGAAGGTGCGCCTCTTAGCTTTAAAGCTGCAGGTGATCCAGCAGGAAAGTATGATAGTGTGTATAATGCTTATATGTTTGGTGCGCCAGAGGCTGGCGTTGAAGGAGTAGAAGGTTTACTTAGAAGATATGGAATAATTTATGAAGGTAAAAGAACATATTTAAAAGATGCAGATGGTAAAGCTATAAAAGATAATTTTTCTAATTGGCTTATTGACATTACGGTTGCAGCACCTAAAGAAATAAAAAAAGAAATAAGAAGAAACTATAGATTAACATTAGGAAAAAACGGACCTGAAAAATTTAGAAGTCCAACTACTAAAAGACCTATAAACTTTGATACAGCTATGAATATAATAGCTGCTGACCTTAGTGAATCAGGATTTAAGCTGGGTCAAATGGGTAATATGAGAAAGAAACTAGGCAAAGATGCCAAACTTACTTTAGATAAAACAGGAACGATACAAGATGACATACTAGATCCTATTGATACAAAATCTTTAGCAGCTAGGATTAATTCTTTTGGAGAAAAATTACCTAATCCAGTAAAGGGAATATATGATAGCTCAACTTGGATAACAAAAAGTTTTATACGAGCTATTGTTACAAACCCCGGAACTACTTGGTTAAACTACCAAGGGTGGAAAGTTATGACAGGTCTAGAGTCAACAGGACGCATGGCTCAAATGATGTTACACGGTGGCAACGCCACTATCCAAGCACTTGTAGGAAGAGGAAAGTATTCAGCTAATCAATTTCAATTAGCCCAAAACATTTTTGATAATCAAGTTTATAAAGCAAGAAGTCTCTTAGATATAGAAACTACAGTAGACGAAACACAATCTTTTATGGCGTTTTACCCACAAGCTCAGAAACTTATGAGGTGGGCTAATGGTGGCGTAGAAGTAAAAGACATGAACAAGTATTTAGATTTAGCACCTGTAGAATCTACAACTAAGGTGTGGTACAAAAAACCTGCAGCAGGAGTGGACTGGTATGTAGATAAAATGCAAACTTTGTGGGGTACAAAAGCTATGGACATATACTCTAAATCTGTAGAGTTTATGACAAGCATGGATTACTTAACAAGAAAACAATACAACATGGGAATAAATGATTTCTTAAATAGCAAAGACGCATGGAGAATTACAGAGACAGATCAGTGGACAGCCTTAGTAGCAGAAGCTGTATCTAATGCACAAAGAAATACTTTTTCAAAGTCGTTTGGGGATATGAAAGGTGGACTTGGAAGGTTTGCTAAATTTATAGAAGAGCTAAGAAACATACCTTTGTTTGGAACAAAAACTCCTTTCGGACAGTTTTACAATAATACTGTAGCATTTCAAATGGAAGCTTCAGGTCTTAGTGCTATACATCAAGCCTTCTTTCGCAAGAGTAAATTTTATGAGAAGACAAAAAAAGAAGCACTAGGAAGAAGTATAGGTGAGAAAGCTGCATTTGCTGCTGCAGCTTGGACTGCTTACTTTTATATGGCAGAGTCAAGAAAAGAAGCTTTAGAAGAAGGTCTTCCTTGGTATGCTGAACGTGATGATGCAGGACGAATTAGAAACTATAAATATGATTACCCTAAAAATTTACCTATGTGGCTAGGAACAGTTGGCGCATATGTGGCTAGATTAGAAGCTCCTCCACAAGATTTATTGGAAGAAGGACTTAAAACTTTTACCATTGAGGCATTTACTAGAGGGGCTAATGTAAGTTTAGATGTATTAAAAGATATATTCTTAGATACAGCAAGTGGTAAAAATCCTGCAGGTCTGTTAGAAGAAATTGCCATACACTCAGGAGGTTTTGCTGCTAATATAGGAGGTGGTTTTCAAAGACCCCTAGAACCTTTTGGAGATGTAGTACGGATGTTAAAGGGCGACATCGTAGTTGATAAAAGAATTAATGGAGAAAACATAAACCAACTTGTTAGGTACACAGATAGTATTTTTGATTACTTAGTATCAAATGATAGTGTGTATGCACCACTAAAAAAATTAGGTACTACAGGAAAAACTGAGAAGTTTGATGTAACTGTAAAAGATCCTCTTAGAGGGCAACCTGAGAAAGCACTAGGATTAAGAGAAGAACCAGTGTTAAGTACGGCACAACGAATGTTAAATCAAATATCAAAGCCTTACTGGAAAGCAGGACAAACAATAAAGAATATGTTCCCTGAAGTAAATAATATAATGACTAAGATGATGTCATTTCATCTAGAAAATGAGGCCGAAAAATGGTACAACTCAGAAGCTTGGCAAAAAGGTAATCCTCTAAGTAAAGACTCATTAACTGTACAACGACAATTAATATGGAAAAACAAAGTAGTAAAGCCAGCTAAAAAGAAAGTTGAAGTAGAATTAGCAGCAAGTTTTGATCCTGAAAACAAAAGGTTACAAATACTATATGAAATTTCCAAAACAAAAAGTGAGACAAGACTCTCTACTATTCTTAATGAGTATCAAAATTATTCTGGAAAAATAAATAAGCGAAAGTTAACTGACTTGAGTACTGTAGAATTACAAACTTTTATAGCGTACATGGATGACTATGATGCTATGAAGATAAGAGAAATAGAAGCAATGGCTTTACCTTTAATGGAATCTAATTAAAAAACTTTACCTTCTAATATCTGTATATCTCTTACACCACATGAACACTTCTGTTAAATGCTCAATAGCTTTGTCTTTCTCTACAGACGTATCCATATTCTCCTGTATGTAATCCTCTAAAGGGTCTAGCTTTTCAGCTATCCCTTTGATGAGTTTATACTTCTTACTCTTGATGTATTGTTCTGCTTCTCTGATGATACTCATACTCCGCATGAACCCCCTTGACCACTGATGTCACATATATCGTGAGTCTCTACGTGTTCATCAAACTCTTCCCCTAGTTTCTCGACTGCTTCACTGTAAGGTACAGACGTAAGCGGCTGACCACCTCGACTACCATCTGGGTAGCACGTAAACCCTCGTAGTCTATGAGCGTAACTCGCTAACGTATTAGCGAAAGCTCCTACGGTATCATCATTATTAAGTTTACTACCCCAAGCAGGAAGATTAATTGTAGAACTAATACTCATGTCTACGTAGTCTTGTACGTCAGCTTGAAACTTAATCCTTCTCTCGTAGTCAGACGCTAAGTCTAACGCACTCTCGACATCCTCTGGGTCAGTACCATACAGATCAATGAGTTCTTGAGCTGCACTATCTACGACATACTGATACACCCAACGTGTATTACCTTTTAAATATCTCCTCTTATATGCCACAGCAAAGATAGGCTCAATGCCTGTTGAAGTACCAGCCAGTATTCCTATAGATCCTGTAGGTGCAATAGCTCTATTAGCTACTGGTTTTGTAATGGATAACTTATCAGCAAATTCCCTTGATACTTTATCTGACTCCCCCTTGTATACGGATAGCCACTGGTGAAGTTCGGGTGTTACCTCATATTTATATCCTTTTTTTATGAGCCACTCGTGTACACCCATGAAGCCTAGACCTAGCCTACGGTTCTTAGCTCTCACTAGATAGACCTTATCGTAAGGTAGCTGTGCCTTTAACGTCCCACAGATAAGGAACATAGTGGCTAAACGTACTACATCTTTTAGTTCTGTGATTGTTTCTATGCGTCCAAAGTTTAGTGACCCTAAGTTACACACATCACTATCATCAGCACTAGTCACCTCAGTACACGCATTACGTAGTGTCTCATTCTCTTTATCGAAAAAGTTAAACGAGAAGCCCGGCTCTGCTGTCTTCATGGCTTGCTTAATGTTCTCTTGAAACACTGAGCCTACTTCACCTGTCTCGTAGTAGTTAAGTAACCAATCAGTGTCGTAGTTAACTGATACATTGGTCATGTCAAGGGGTGCAGGGAAGTTAAAATCTTCTTGCTTTATATCCCAGAGGGTTTTACCTGTACTACCTACTGGCATTGATGCCCAATCTTTAGCTACTAAGAACTTACTAATGTCTGCGTGTTGCCAGTTAAGACTAGCATAGATAGCTGAACGTCTACTGCCACCTTGCATTACTCTTCTACCAATCTCATTTATCATGTTCATCTTAGGGATAGGACCAGATGCTTCGCCACCTGTCCTCTTTATTGGTGTGCCTTCTCCTCTGTATACTGAGTAGTCAATACCTATACCACCACCTGTCATCAGACAACTCTCTGACTTCCAAGATAAGTTAGCCCAATCCTCTCGTGTATCTTCTTCAGCCTTGAGTAGGTAACAGTTGTTAAAGAACTTGTTAAGTCTACCTGCGTAGTACAAGTACCTACCACCCGGTATAAACTTCATGTCTCGTATGTATTCTTCTAGCTGTTGTCTGTCTTCCTTACTGAAGTAAAGATCTGATCCCCCACTCTGAGCAGGTGATGTACACACATCCTCAACTAGAGTGTGAGCTAATGCCGCCCACGTTTCTGCTCCGTCATGTCTGTACTTATGATTAAATATATCTTCTGAGAATTTAGATCTCAACATTGGGTTTAAGTTAGATCGGTACTGCATTATCTGTTGTCTCCACTGCCTTTAATTTTACCTTGTCTCTTACGATTGTTTAGCTTGTCCATGTTGACTTCTATAACTTCTTTAAGAGAACTCTTATATGCATTAGCTATAGCTGTAGCGTAGAACACTACGTCACCTAACTCTTTGACCATGTCAGCTTTAGACACAGACTTAGCATCACGTATAGTCTTTTGCATCTTACCTGCAACCTCACCTGCCTCACTCATCAAACCAAATAAGTTTTCATATAGGCGTTGGTCTGGTGGTGTAATGATCATGCCCTCTACCCACTCACTATAGGCAGTGAACTGATCTGTTGTATCATTTATATCTAACTTACTATCGAAGTACCCCATGTTTTTTAAATCCCCTTGCACTATCATCTTGCTGTTACCTTTCTTGTATTTTTATACTGCTTATATGTACGTCATCTATATCGTAGAAGACATCCTCTATTAGTTCTCTTACATCTTGTTCGTGACCATCCTCATACAAAGATAATATGTTAGCTTCATCGTCTACAGCTATTCTAAATGTTACACTGAAGGATTTCATAGGACATCCTTACCCTCTAGTACATTGATACGCATCTCTGCGTAACGTCTTATCTTTTCTAAGTCTGTGATCTCTGACTCTACTGTAGTCATACCTTCGTATAGCTTATGTCCTGCTCTACTAGCGTACTTAATTATGTTACCTATCTCAAAAGAGAATCCGTTCTGCATAATAAAAGTTACTGGTTCTATAGCGTAACGAGTATAGTGAGAGGGTTCTTTTATTATATCCTCTTTAGTTATACTTATATTGCCTGTTAGGTATGCTGGTGTAGTCATTAGTCTTTCCTCTCAGTCTTTAATGTTATTCGTTCGGCAGTTATTAGTTTACCTTTTTCTTTCAACCACGACTCAGGTATTACCCTGTGTGCATACTTAAAATTATTCTTCTCACACCAATCTGTATAGGTGCTTTTAGATCCTTTGTAAAGCTTTGCTTTTGCATTACTAAATACAAATCTTATATCTAATTCTGGATGCTGTTGTCTTATACAAGTATGCTTGTGCCTATCTTCAGAATCGAATTGTCCTTTGGTTTCACATATGATACCGTTATCAAGCAGGAAGTCTGGGGTATAAGTACGATACCTCAAGTCTTCCCACTCAATCTTTAGTAGTTCATACCTAACCTTAGTTTGGTTATCCTTTAGGTACGCAGCAACCTGTTTCTCTAGGCCGCTACGATACCTGTATGCACTATGCCTACGTGTCTTTGCCATTAGACTTCTCAGTGACTGCAGCTAAAGCTTCTCTTAAGTCACCTAGTTTTACTGCTCCTTCTTTTTGTAGAGCCATTAGTACCTCATCAAAAAGCTTTATAGCGTTCTGATTAATTGATACTCCATGTACTAACTTCTTTTGAGCATCAGTTAAGTCTTCCTCTTCGTGTTCTATATTATCTAGTGTAAATTTTGTCATGCTGCTTCCTTTGCTATGTGTACGTAATCTATCATTGGTTTTTCTTTAGCCTTTGATACTAACGAGGGTATCGTTCGTAGAGTAGGCCAACACTTATGTTTATATGAACAAAAACCGCAAGTGTTTGGATCTAGTTTTTTGTTACCTGTTCTTGCTTTGTAAAAGGTTTCAGTGACTGCTTCGTAGCAACGCTCAAAGGGTTCATCATTCTCTAAGTAATTGTACGTATCAGTAATGTCATCAAGTACTTCTTCTGAGTCTATAGATGAGGCGTTAACATACTTGAACTGACCTGTTCCTTTGTTAACTACCCACCAACCACCAACATCTTTGTCTGCTCCCTTAGCGTAGCCTACAAGCTGAGGTATGTAGCCGAAGCTGTCGCCTTGCTTGAGAGTTTCTAAGTTAACAAACTTATTGTTGTATGACCAAGGTGACGCAGACTTTATGTCGTCTACCTTACCATCTAAGATTAAATCGTACTCACCTTTTATAGTTTTGTTATCACCTAAGTCTAAGGTGATGTTGCCATTGTCTTCAAACTGAACACCAGAAGCCCGAAGTAAACCCTTAAAGACAGCTTCCACTATGTCACCTAACAACATGTTCATTAAGAAGTGAGGTGGAAATGGAGTCTTATCTTCAGGGTCATTCTTCTCAAACCAAAGCTGACACTTAGGACGCCCTACGTTGGACATCCTAAGTCTGAACTCGCCTCTAGGCTTACCGTTGAACTGCTTGTCTAACGCATTACCTACATCTGTAGCGACTTGATCTGTTATCTCCTTAGATACAGAAGCCTCTCCAGCCATGGCCTTTGCTAAGAAAGAATAGACAGATAGTTCAGCAGGGTGTTCCATTATACAGCCGCCCCCTCTACGTTAACAAAGTCTGCATCACTCATAGTTTTAGAGATGATCTCTGACATTGCAGGGTCAACTGAGCCACCTGTATTTTTAGATGACCACTGGTCAAGTACATAACCGTTAGACCAAGTTATCCACTCAAAGAATCCTCTGAGTACATCGTTATCTGACTCAGCAATCTCTATCTTATCACCTACACCTATGATCATAGATGAGTAAGTGTTACCTGTTGGTAGTGTATGCTGATCAGCAGAAAGATCTAACTTGTACTGGATGGGTAGTGCATTCTTTCTTTGAATGGCCTTCACTGCACCGTCTAATGCTTTGATACTATCCCTATTCTTTACATCTAAGATAAAGGGTACATCAGTACCTACATCAGACATAGCATTACCTTCTGCATCTACTGGATCAGTTAGATTAACTGTACCAAATACTACCTTAGTTCTTTTGACTTGTCTCATTAGTTCTTTAGTAGCTTGAGGTAGGCTCTCCCAATCTTCTACATAACCTGAAGGTCTTCCTATGTTGAAGCCCCCTGTGTTATCTTTGAGGTCACCCTTTAGATCAACAGATAGTACTGTCTTCTGCATTTGACTGCTTTCACTATCCCAACGTGTCCACTGCTGACGCATAGCGAACACTCGTATCTGTGGCTCAACACTATAAGCAACCTTGCCTTCACCTAAGTCCAACTTGTATGCACCAGAAGGTATTACTTCTATCTTCATAGGCTTACCTGCTACATCTCTAGTACCCATGATACCTGAATGTATCTGAGTCATCCTCGCTAGGCTTGAGGATTTCTTACCACCTTCGCCAACGGACACGCCCATCATCTCTGACATTGACATACCATTCTCTGTGGCTACTGTTATTTCTGTACTCATTTCTATACCTTTCAAAAGTTTAAGAACTTATAGTTTTACTACACTACGTCTACTGTGTCAAGCCAGTTGTCACCAATTTTTGCTTCTAGTAGCATTGGTACACACATCTTGATACCGTAGGCTTCATGTATAATATTATCTAAGTCTTTATTTAAGTCATCTATTATTTGTAGCACATAATTTATCTCCTTTGGATGTACATCAACTACTGCTGAGTCGTGTACTGTGTTAACAACGCACGACTGTAGTAGCCGTAGTCTCTCTTCTAGTTCCATTACTACAACAGGTACAATGTCTGCTGTAGCTAGTCCTTGCACTGGGTAGTTCTTAATCATAGTGAAGTGACTAACCTTACCCCTTGGTCTTCGTTGTACATCAGGGAAAGCATACTGCCTACCCGATACATTGGTTATCTTCTTAGTAGCTATTGCTTCTTTAGCTAGAGACTTATGCCACGTAGATATACCTGAGTACTTGTCGTTGAAGTGTGTGTAGTATGCCGCCTCTGCTCTGCTCCTACCGTACCCACTAGCCCCGAATAAAGGAGCAAATGTATGAGCCTTTGCCTCTTGTCTAGTTGTATGCTGACCTGCATCAGTGATAACTTTAGCTGTATAACTATGCACATCAAACCCTGTGTTGATCTCATCAATGGCTGTCTTGTCTGCTGATAGGTGTGCGGCAACTCTAAACTCTAGCTGTGCAAAGTCTGCCTCAAGTATCTGACCACCTTCCCATCGTGATACAAACACTTTCTTTACAGGGAATGTATTACCTCTTGGCATATTTTGCATGTTAGGATTACGT
>Ga0206123_10002624_pt1 | contig 15505 bp, 16 predicted proteins | sample Helgoland_Spring_2_FD_160086 | JGI IMG/M metagenome (GOLD analysis project Ga0206123, IMG submission 160086) | Pelagic subsurface seawater microbial communities from Kabeltonne, Helgoland, North Sea - Helgoland_Spring_Bloom_20160316_1 | ecosystem: Environmental > Aquatic > Marine > Epipelagic ...
TCGCATCGTCGGCCGGGCCGGATCTGCGCGAACTGGTGCTGGGCTCGGAAGGCCGGCTGGGTATCGTCACCGAGGCCGATGTGTGTATCACGCCGGTGCCCGAGCATGAGAGTTTTCACGCGATCTTTTTTGCCGATTGGGAGCGCGCACTCGATGCTGCCCGCGCGATCACGCACGCGGGCGTGCCGATTTCCATGCTGCGGGTATCCAATGCCGAGGAGACCGATACCCAGTTGCGCTTGGCCGGCCACGAATCCGCGATCGCCTGGTTGCGGCGCTATCTTGATATTCGCCGCCTGGGCGACCGTCCCTGCATGATGATGCTGGGGGTGACCGGCAGCCGTCGGCAGACACGGCGCGCGCGCTGCGACGCGCTGGCGGTTACACGCCGCCACGGCGGCGTGCATCTGGGCACCCGCATGGGGCGCATCTGGGCGGCCAACCGTTTTGCCGGTGCCTACCTGCGCAATACCCTCTGGGATGCAGGCTTCGCCGTCGACACCATGGAAACCGCCGTGCCCTGGTCGCGCACCACCGCGACCGTATCCGCCATGCAGCAGGCGGCGCATACCGCGCTGTCGGCATTCGACGAACGCGCGCTCGCCTTCACCCATCTGTCGCACGTCTACGATGCCGGCAGCAGCGTCTACATGACCGTCGTATGGCGCCGCGGCGCGGATTACGCCACCGATATGGCCCGCTGGCAGGCGCTCAAGCAGGCCGTGAGTCAGGCGATCGTGGCGGCCGGCGGCACGATCAGCCACCAGCATGGCGTCGGACTTGATCACGCACCCTATCTGGCGGCGGAAAAGACCGAAACGGGAATGCGTTTGATTGCGGGCGCACTCGATGAGCTCGACCCGCAGGGCATGATGAATCCGCATAAGCTGATCGAGGATCGCCATGTGGACTGAAGGGTGGCGTAACCGTTTCCAACAGGCCGCCAGTACGCGCTTCGATGTGCTCGTGATCGGCGGCGGCATCACCGGAGCGGGCGTGGCGCTCGAGGCGGCACGCGCGGGACTCCGGGTAGCGCTGGTCGAACAGAACGATTTCGCCTCCGGCACCTCGAGCGGTTCGTCCAAGCTGGTGCATGGGGGGCTGCGCTATCTGGCCAGTGGCGACTGGCGCCTCACGCGCGAAAGCGTTCGCGAACGTCAACGCCTGATGCACGACGTGCCCGGTCTGGTCGACCCGCTGGATTTCATGATGCCGGTCTATCGGGGCGACAAGCCCGGGCGTTGGCCGCTCAGGGCTGCGCTTGCCCTGTACGATCTGATGGCCGGCAAGAGATACTCGCGGTATCTGGACCCGCCGGCCTTCAGCGGCCATATGCCGTATCTGCGGGATACTGAATTGCGGGGCGGTTTTGTCTATCGCGATGCCCAGACCGACGATGCCCGCCTGACGCTGCGGGTACTGGCCGAAGCCATCGACCACGGCGCACTCGCGGCCAACTATGTGCGCGCCGAATCCCTCGTGTTCGAAAACAACGATGCGGCCGGCGCACGGTTGGCAGACGCGGTCAGTGGCGAGCGATTCACGTTGAGCGCGGCCTGTGTGGTCAACGCCACCGGGCCCTGGACCGATCGGTTGCGCGCGTCGGTCGACGGAGCGCCGCAATTGCGACCGTTGCGCGGTTCGCACTTCGTGTTCGACTTTCACACGCTGCCGGTGGCGCGGGCGATCACGTTGTTTCATCCGCAGGACCGGCGGCCGTTGTTCGCGATCCCCTGGCAGGGCGCGACCGTATTCGGCACCACCGATCTCGACCACGACGCGTCCATGGACGCGGTGCCGCGCATGAGTGTGGAGGAATCCGACTATCTGATCGACGCCGCCCGGCATTATTTCCCGGCGCTCGATTTGAGTGCCGGGGCAGCGATATCCAGCTATGCCGGTGTACGCCCGGTGGTACAGGGCGAACCGGGGGCGTCGGCGTCGGAGGAATCGCGCGAATCGGCGATCGATGTCGAGCGTGGGCTTATCACGGTCACGGGCGGCAAGCTCACCACGTTCCGGGTGACCGCCCACGATGTACTGTCGCGCGTGGGCGAAGTCCTGGGTCGGGAGCCGCTTATCGATCCGAACCGGGCCATAATCAATACACGAGTGGCGGGCGGCATCCCGAAATCCGAAGCCGAGCGTGTCCATCGCTACGGGCCGGGTTATACCCGGATGCTGGATGCGCCGGTTGCCGGCGACGACGAGCGACTGGGCGCCACCGACTACTGCTTGCGTGAGTTGCGCTTCGCGCTGGCCTGCGAAGCGGTCGAGCATCTGGACGACCTGCTGCTGCGGCGCACCCGCGCCGGATTGTTGTTGCCCGGCGGCGGCGTGCATGAACTCCACCGCATCGAGGCACTTTGCCGCGATGCGCTCGGTTGGGACGCCAACCGATGGCAGCAGGAAGTCGAGCGTTATCTCGAGCACTGGCGGGCAGTGCACGCGCCCGTGCGGGTAGCCGATGAGTAGCGTCATGGCTGGCGATCGCGATCTCGTGCTGGCCATCGACGTGGGCACGCAGAGCGCGCGGGCACTGGTTTTCGATGCCGAAGGCCAACTGGCCGGGCGGGCACAGGTGCCGATCGAGCCGCCGTACCATGCGCCGCATCCGGGCTGGGCGGAGCAGTCGCCGGACGTGTTCTGGCAGGCGGTCGGCATGGCCTGTCGGACGCTCTGGCAGCAGCAGCCGGATCTCGTCATGCGTATTGCCGGCATCGCGCTGACCACCCAACGCGCGACCAACGTATTCGTGGACGAGGCCGGTGAGCCCATAGGCGCGGCGGTGTCGTGGCTGGACAAGCGGCGTGCCGAACGTGTGCCGGCATTGCCGTTCTACTGGCGCGCGTTGTTCGCTGCCATCGGCGCGGCCCCCATGATCGACAACTTCCAGCGCGCGGCTCCGGCCAACTGGCGGGCGGCCCATGCGCCGGATCAACACGCGCGAACACGTCGGGCATTGCTGTTGTCCGGCTATCTCGTGCAGCGCCTGACCGGCCAGTGGCGCGACAGCGTCAGTGCCCAGGTCGGCTATCTGCCGTTCGACTACAAACGCCGTCGCTGGGCGCGCGGGATCGACTGGAAATGGCAGGCGGTCGCGCTCGAGCCGAAGCAGATGCCGGAATTGATCGAACCGGGCGGGCAGCTCGGTGCGCTCACGCAATCGGCAGCCGACGCTATCGGCCTGACAGCCGGCCTGCCGCTGTTCTCGGCCGGTGCCGACAAGGCCTGCGAAGTGCTGGGCGCCGATGCCACCAGCCCCGAGACCGCCTGTGTGTCGCTGGGTACCACCGCGACCATCAATACCTGTCGGGACACATACAAGGAAGTCACGCGTTTCGTGCCCGCCTATCCGGCCGCCATGCCGGGCGCGTTCAACGACGAAATCCAGATCTACCGCGGGTTCTGGCTGGTGTCCTGGTTCAAGCAGGAGTTCGCGATCGATACCGTGGATGCGGCCGCGCGCGAGCAACGGGCCGCCGAGGCGCTGCTGGACGAGCGCATCGCGCCGATCGCGCCCGGCAGCGATGGCCTCATGGTTCTGCCGACGTGGTCGCCCGGCGTACGCGAACCGGGCCCGGAGGCACGCGGCGCGATCGTCGGCTTTACCGATACCCACACCCGCGCCCATGTCTATCGCGCCATTCTGGAAGGACTGGCCTATGCCTTGCGCGCCGGGCGCGAGCAAATCGAAAAACGCACTAAAACGCCCATCACGCGCCTGCGCGTTGCCGGTGGTGGTTCGCAATCCGATCAGGCCATGCAGATACTCGCCAATGTATTCGACCTGCCCGCCGAGCGCAGCCATACCCACGAAACCAGCGGCCTGGGCGCTGCGATCAACGCGGCGGTGGGGCTGGGCTGGCATGCCGATCATCGTGTGGCGGCGCATGCCATGGTCCATGCGGGCGCGCGCTTCGAACCGCAGTCCGACGCGGCGGCGACCTACGCGCGTTTCTACCGACAGGTCTATACACCGCTATACGACGAGCTCAAACCGACGCTGAAACGGATTGCGGCGGTAACGGATTCGGAATGAATCCAGTGCCGGACGATGCCCGCGGGAATCGTATCGACCGGTCAGGTAAAATCGCGGGCCTGTAAACAGGAGACCATCGATGGCCGAATACCGCGCGCCCACCCGCGACATGCTGTTCATGCTCGACGAGCTGCTCGATCCCGAGGCTACCCGGGCCTTGCCGGGTTACGAGGAGTACGAGTCGGACACCGTCGGTGCGATCGTCGAAGAAGCCGGGCGCTTTGCCGGCTCCGTGCTGGCGCCGCTCAACCGCAGCGGGGATGCGCAGGGGGTGCACTGGCGCGATGGCGAGGTGCCCGCGGCGGACGGTTTTGGTGAGGCTTACCGTCAGTTTGTGGAAGCTGGCTGGAATGGTCTGACCGGCGATCCGGAACACGGCGGCCTCGGCATGCCGCGCGTGCTCGGTGCCGCAGCGGCGGAAATGTGGAATGGTTCGAATATGTCGTTCGCGCTGTGTCCGTTGCTGACGGCCAGTGCCGTGGAGGCGTTGTCACATCACGGCAGCGATGCACTCAAGGACACGTATCTGGACAAGCTCACCAGCGGTGAATGGACCGGCTGCATGGACCTCACCGAACCGCAGGCCGGCTCCGATCTCGCCGCGGTACGCACCCGCGCGCAACCGGACGGTGACGCTTATCGCCTGTTCGGTCAGAAGATCTTCATCACCTGGGGCGAACACGATATCGCCGACAACATCGTCCATCTGGTGCTGGCGCGGCTGCCGGACGCACCGGAAGGTGTAAAAGGCATTTCGCTGTTCCTCGTGCCGAAGTTCTTCCTCGACGGCGACGGCAACCCCGGCCAGCGCAACGACATGCGTTGTGCCTCCATCGAACACAAGCTCGGTATTCATGCCAGCCCGACCTGCACCATGACTTATGGCGAGGACGGGGACGGTGCGCTGGGTTATCTGGTCGGCGAGGAAAACCGGGGTCTGGCCTGCATGTTCACGATGATGAACGCGGCCCGCCACAAGATGGGCGTACAGGCGCTGGGTGTGGCCGACGCCGCCTATCAGCAGGCGCTGGATTATGCCCGCGACCGGCAGCAGGGCGGCGCGGCGATTGTCGAACACCCCGACGTCAAGCGCATGTTGCTGACCATGCGCAGCCAGATCGATGCGTTGCGCGCGATGAGCTACGATGCGGCAGCTGCCATGGACATCGCCGAGCGCAGCACCGACGAGGCCGAGCGCTCCCGTGCCCAGGCGAAAGTCGATGTGCTCATTCCCGTGGTCAAGGGCTGGGGCACGGAACTGGGCGTGTCACTCGCCGATACCGGCATCCAGATTCACGGTGGCATGGGTTACGTCGAGGAGACCGGCGCCGCGCAATATCTGCGCGACGTGCGTATCGCCCCCATCTACGAAGGCACCAATGGTATTCAGGCCATCGACCTGGTGGGGCGCAAGCTGCTGCGCGATGAGGGTGCGGCCATGCATGCATTGATCGCCGACATGCGCGGCACCGCCGATGGCAGCGCCGCCGGGGCGAATGAACACCCGGCGCTGGCGCGTGCTCTGGACTGGCTCGAGCAGGCCACCGATACGTTGCTGGCCGGCGGCCGCGAAGTGGCCCTGGCCCATGCGTTCAACTACATGATGCTGTGCGGCACCGTGATCGGCGGTTGGTATGCCGCGCGTATATCGGATGTCGCCCGCGCGGCACTGGAAAACGACAGCGCCGAGGCCGATTTCTACAATGCACGCCAGGCCTGTGCACGTTTCTACGTGCATCAAATTCTGCCGAAAGCGCAAGGCTATGCGGGCATGATCGCCGCGGGCGCCGATGCCGTGAATAACGTCGATACGGCCTGCCATCTGTAGATACGCCGGTAACGGAATCGATCCGTAATTACACCGCTTATGCGGTGAAGGCGTGCAACGCAGGCGGTAAGGGCCGCGCATCGAGTGCCAACAGGTAACGGGAATATAGCCACGTTGACCGGGCTGTGTTGTTGGCGCTCAATGCGCGGGCCGCGTTTCTCGTCGTTATTCGCCGTCGAACAGCTGCTTGCGCAGGTCCAGCTTGCTGAACTTGCCGGTAGCTGTGCGCGGAATGGCCTCGACGAACCGGTAGTCGTCGGGGACCATCCATTTCGCCACATGTTCTTTCATGTAGCTTTTCAGCGTCTCGGCGTCGAGCTGGGCACCCTCGCGTGGCACGACAGCGGCCAATGGCCGCTCGCCCCATTTTTCGTCGGTCTGGGCGACCACCGCGGCTTCGGCGACGTCCTCGTGGCCCATGATGACGTTTTCCAGATGTACCGAGGATATCCATTCACCGCCGGACTTGATCACGTCCTTGGTGCGGTCGGTGATGTTGATATAGCCGTCCGCGTCGATGGTGGCGATATCGCCGGTCCGTAGCCAGCCGTCGTCGGTAAATTTTTCCTCGCTTTTATCGAGGTTATGATAACCGCCGGTGATCCAGACGCCGCGGCACTGGATCTCGCCCATCTGTTCGCCGTCCCAGGGCAGAATATCGCCGTCGTCGCCCATGATGCGTATATCCACGAACGGCACGGGCATCCCCGCGGTGGCGCGCTTGGCGTACTGTTCGTCCTCCGAGCGTTCGCGCACGTCGGGCTTGAGCCGAGCGGCCGAGGCCAGCGGCGAGGTTTCGGTCATGCCCCAGGCCTGCACGATCTTGCAGCCGTATTCGTCGAAGCGACGGATCATGGATTCCGGCACGGCCGAGCCGCCCACGGTCATGGTCAAATCCTTGTGCAGGTTCCAGCGGTTGGGTTCGGCATCCAGCGCATCGAGCATGCCCATCCAGATGGTGGGTACGCCGGCGGTCACGTTGACGTTCTCGGCTTCGTAGATATTGAGCAGACTCTCGGCATCCATATGCGGACCCGGAAAGATCTGCTTGGAGCCGACCATCGTCGCCACGTAGGGAATACCCCAGGCGTTGACGTGGAACATGGGCACGACCGGCAGCACCACGTCGTCGTACGACAGATCCAGGGAGTCGGGCATGGCCGCGACCAGCGCATGCAGCACGGTCGAGCGGTGCGAATAGACAACGCCCTTGGGCCGGCCGGTCGTGCCGGAGGTGTAGCACATGCCGCAGGGGTCGTCCTCGTGCTTCTCGGGATACTCGAAGTCGCCGTCGTGGGCGCCGATGAAGTCCTCGTAGTTTTCCATGCCCTCGGGAATGTCCTTGCCACCCAGCGGCACCACGATGATCTTCTCGAAGTCCACCTCGTCGGCGAACTTCTCGTACAGCGGCAGCAGGACGTCGTCGATGATCAGAAAACGATCCTCGGCGTGTTTGATGATCCAGGCGGCATCGTCCGGCGGCAGCTTGAGATTGAGCGTATGCAGCACCGCGCCGGTGGCGGGGATGCCGAAGTAAGCCTCCAGGTGGGCGTGGTGGTTCCAGCAGAACGTCGCCACGCGGTCGCCTTTCTTGATGCCGGCGTCGGTGAGCGCCTGGGCGAGCTGCTTGGCGCGTTTGACCATGTCCGCGTAGGAATGCCGGTAGAGGTTCTTGTCCGGCATGTTGGTGGCGATTTCCACATTGGGATACTGGTTCCCGGCACGCTCGAGAATGTCGTCGAGCAGCAGCGGGCGGTTCATCATTGTCGATTTCATCGGGTCTCCTTCATCGCACCGTTTGTGCTGTTTTTGTCGATCTTGCTCGCAAGCATCGCATTTGCGGTTGTAGATCGTCCATTAGTCGTTTGCGGGCCGGGGCCGATGCAGCCGTGAACTGTTCAGCCGATATACGGTCACGGGAGTAGAATTCGTGGTTCGCGCACTGCCGCGCGATGGATTGCGTCGTGTGGCGACACGTCGATGGAGTGGAGGTTGTGCCATGACAATTCGTTTCTGGTCGCTGGTGTTATCGGCCGCAATGGTCCTGGGTCATGCCGGTGGCGCGATCGCCGGCGATCTGAGTATGGAGGACATACGCGGCGAGCTGGATGTCGCAACGCCGGAACAGCCCGCGGATTTTTCCGGGCACGATCTGTCGGGGCTGGACCTCGCCGGCATGGACCTGTCGGGTGTCAATCTGGCGGGTGCGAATCTCGGCGATGCGCGGCTCGAAAACATACGACTGACCGGTGCCAATCTCGTGGACGCCAATCTCTCCGGTGCGAATCTCGACGGGGCGGTTCTGGCCCAGGCGCTGTTGCACCGCGCGCAACTATGGGGAGCTGATTTCAGCGGCGCGGATATCGACAGCACCGAGTTCGACGGCGCCGAGCTGGACGGGGCTGTCGGTCTGGACCGGGCGCGCGACGGGTATCCGGTATAGTTGCGGACTGCAATACGGAACAACCGAATGCCTGATGCGCTACTGGGAAGACTTTGAAGTCGGCAGTACCGAAACCTTCGGGGCCTACGAGATCACCGAAGCCGAGATCATCGAATTCGGCGCCGAGTACGACCCGGCGCCATTTCATGTCGATGCAAAAGCCGCGGCCGATGGGCCGTACGGCGGGCTGATCGCACCGGGACTGCTGGTGGGGGCGGCCTTCATGCGCATGCTCGTGGATCATGTCCTGCTCGATTCCGCGTCGATGGGATCGCCGGGAATCGACTCGGCGCGCTGGAAGATTCCGGTGCGTCCCGGCGATACGTTGTCGGTGCGTCAGGAGGCACTGAACGCGCGCGTGCTCCAGAGCCGGCCGGAACTCGGCCTGGTCAACAACCGCTTCGAAATCCTCAACCAGCGCGGCGAAATCGCGGCCGAAATATGCTCCACCGGGCTGTTTCGCCGGCGTCATACGGACGAGGCGGGCGCATGATTCATTACGAAGACATGCCGCAGGGCGATCATGTGTTGCTGGGTCCGGTGACAGTCAGCGCCGACGAGATCGTGGCGTTTGCCCAACGCTACGACCCGCAGCCGTTTCACCTGAGCGACGCCGGCGCGAAGGACACCTATTTCGGTTCGCTTGCGGCGTCGGGCTGGCATACGGCGGCACTGACCATGAAGTTGATGATGACCGGTCGCGATCAACCGCTGGCCATCCTCGGTTCGCCGGGCTTCGACAATCTGCGTTGGCAACGACCGGTCTACCCCGGTGACGAACTACGCGCCAGCGTGACCGTCACCGACCGACGCGTTTCGAAATCCCGTCCGGAAATGGGGCTGGTGTACCTGGCGGTGGAAACACTCAATGAGAACGACGTGGCCGTCATGCGCTTCGACAGCGTGGCGATGATGGCGCGCCGCGATGCGGGGTCGTGAGTATAGACGTCAACCGCAGACGAGCGTGGATTGGCACCGAAGTGGAGTTGCAACGTAGGAGCGCCCCTGGGCGCGAAGGACGGAGCGCGCGTGTTCGGATAAAGGCATTCGCGCCCAGGGGCGCTCCTACATGGTCAGCGCCACCCCATGTGCTGGCACCGAGGCTACAACCACACCGCATCCCAATAGGGATAATCGCCCACGCGCTGGCATAAACCCGCGCGTAACGGGTTGGCGATGATATATCGAGCTGTGCCTCGGATATCTTTTTCGCTGCGCAGGCCATGATCATGATAGCCGCGTTGCCAAACTGGCCCGGTCCGATCGAGTCGGGCATTGACCGCCCGCGCAGAACAGGCTTTGAACCGGTTCAGAACGCGCCCCAGATTTGATTCACGCAACGATAACAACCAGTGGATATGATCCGGCATGATCACCCAGGCTAGATGGTCAGCGTGGCCGCCGGCAGCGATCGCGTGAAGTTCCCGCGCGCAGGTCGTGGCCAGTTCAAAGTTAGCGAACCAACGGCTACGGCTATGCGTCACGGTGGTAACCAGATAAATCCCACCGGGCCGCGAAACGCGGCCCTTGCGCAAATCCTTGCCATGAAAGCGGGGTGGCGGCGGCATTGCAGCATTGTACGCCGTGCATATCGCCCGTACGTAGGAGCGCCCATGGGCGCGAAGGACGAAACCCACGCAGACGAATAAAGGCATTCGCGCGCAGGCGCGCTCCTACGGGGCTGGCCAATTAAGACGCGCTCCCAGGTTCCGGCCCTGATCAATACCGATGCGCTTCACCGAGATAGGCGCTGCTGCTCATTTCGTGCAGACGGCTGGCGGTACGTTCGAATTCGAAGGCCAGGCGTTTGCCGGTGTACAAATCGTCGGGTCCGGCTTCGGCGCTGCAGAACAGATTGACCCGGCGATCGTAGAACTCGTCCACCGCGTTGACCAGACGCCGGGCGGCATTGTTCTCGTCGTCGTCCAGCACCGGCACGTTGGACAGCATGATCGTCGGATATTCGCGTGCCAGCTCGATATAGTCGTTGGCGGAGCGATTCCCGCGGCACAAATCCTCGAATTCGAACCAGACCACACCTTCCGCGCGCCGGCGCACCGGAATCTTGCGTCCCAGAACCATGACATTGCCGTTATCGGTCGCCGGGCCGCTGGCCAGTCGGTCGAAGTGGTCGGCCAGTACCGCGTCGGCGGACGCGCCCGTGGAGGTCTGGTAGGTGGCGGCTGTGTCGATCACATCCAGCCGGTAATCGGTGCCGTCGTCCAGATGCATGACCCGGCAATAATCCTTGATGCGTTCGATGGCGGGTACGAAGCGCTCGCGTTGCAGGCCATCGGCGTAGAGATCGTCCGGCGCGATGTTGGATGTCGCCACGAGCGTGACCCCGCGCTTGAACAACTCGCCGGTCAGACGTCCCAGAATCATGGCGTCGGCCACGTCGGAGACAAAGAACTCGTCGAAACACAGCACCCTGTCGCTGGACCATTCCCGGGCGATCAGCTTGAGCGGGTCGGATTGGTGCGCGTAGCGCTTGCGTGCTTCGTGCACCCGCTGCATGAAGCGATGGAAATGCAGCCGGTGCTTGTTCTCGAACGGCAGCGAATCGTAGAAGCAATCCATCAGCCACGTCTTGCCGCGTCCGACCCCGCCCCAGAGATACAGGCCGCGTACGAGCTTGCGGCGTTTCTTGCCGAGCAGCGTTGTGCTGGATGGATTGTCCAGTAGCGAGTCGTGGATCGCCTGTAGTGCGTCGACCGCCTGTTCCTGGGCCGGATCGTGGGTGAAACCGGCCCGAGCCACGTCGGCGTCGTAGCGCGCCCGGGGGGCGATCGGTTGCTGTGATCCGTCGGCCATCAGGTATGGGGTTCTCGGGTAATATCGCGAAAAAGTCCTGCCCAGTATACGCTTGGGAACCTTATGGCTGCGATCGACGCACTGGACGACGACACCGCCCGAGTCATCGAGACCTTCCTCGATGGCTTGTGGGCCGAACGGGGGCTGGCTGACGCCACGCTCGGCGCCTATCGCAACGATCTGGCGCGATTCGCGGGCTGGCTGGACCGGCAGACAACGCTGATGGCGGTCGAACGCGCCGATATTCAGGCCTATCTTGCTGACCGCAATAGTCCCGATTCGAGTCCGCGCAGCGCCGCGCGCCTGTTGTCCAGTCTGCGCCAGTTCTACCGTTATCAGATGCGTACCGGAGCGATAACCCAGGATCCGACCGCGCTGATCGGCATGCCGGCCCAGGGGCGGCGGCTGCCGCATACGCTCACCGAGCCGGACGTGGAAGCGCTTTTGCGCGCGCCGGCGGTCGAGACCGAGCTCGGCCTGCGCGACCGGGCGATGCTGGAATTGATGTACGCCGCCGGTCTGCGGGTATCGGAGCTGGTGTCGGCCACGCGTGCGCAGGTCAACACCCGCCAGGGCGTGATCCGGGTGACCGGCAAGGGCGGGCGCGAACGCCTGGTGCCGCTGGGCGATGCCGCGGTCGAGTGGATCGAGCGCTACCTGCGCGGCGCCCGGCCGTTGCTGCTGGGAGCAGCGACCAGCGACGCGCTATTCGTGACCGGGCGGGGCTCCGGTATGACGCGCCAGAACGTCTGGCATCGTATTCGCCGCCACGCGGAACAGGCCGGCATCAACGCGCACGTATCGCCGCACGGACTTAGACATGCCTTCGCTACCCATCTGCTCAACCATGGCGCGGATCTGCGGGCGGTACAGATGCTGCTCGGCCATGCGGATCTGTCGACCACCCAGATATACACCCATGTGGCTCGCGCCCGCCTGATGGCGCTGCACGCAGAACATCATCCACGCGGCTGAGAGACCGGTAATGGCTCGCAACGTCGAGATAAAGGCGCAGGTTGACGATATCGACTCGTTGTCGGCACGTGTGGCCGCACTGGCTTGCGACGGACCCTACGAGCTCGAACAGGACGACACCTTTTTCTACTGCGACGCGGGGCGGCTCAAGCTACGCGTATTCGCCGGCGGCTCGGCCGAGCTGATCTTCTACCGCCGGGCCGATGCGCGCGGGCCCAAGACGTCGTTCTACGAGCGCACGCCCATCGCCGCGCCCGATACTTTGCGCGAAATATTGGCGCTTGCATACGGTGAAGCTGGGCGCGTGCGCAAGCATCGGCGCCTGTATCTTATCGGTCGAACCCGCGTGCATCTCGACCGGGTGGCGGCACTGGGCGATTTTATCGAACTGGAAGTCACGCTCGCCGGAGATGAAGATGAGCGGATTGGTTTGCGCCAGGCACAAACCTTGCTCGAGTCACTTGGCGTGCTGCCTCACCAGTTGCTGGAGGGCGCCTACCTCGATCTGTCGGCCGATCGCATCAGCGGCTGAATCAGCGCTCCAGCAACTCGCGCTTGTTGGGTTTGTCTTCCCATTCCTTGGCATCGGCGGGCGGGTCCTTGATCTCGGTGATCACCGGCCATTCTCGCGACAGCTCCTCATTGAGCTGCAGGAAATCGGCCTGATCTTCCGGCAGATCGTCTTCGGAGACAATCGCCTCCACCGGGCACTCCGGCTCACACAGCGTGCAGTCGATGCACTCTTCCGGATCGATGGCCAGGAAGTTGGGGCCTTCGTGGAAACAGTCGACCGGGCACACTTCGACGCAGTCGGTGTATTTGCACTTGATACAGTTTTCGGTGACAACGAAGGTCATCCTGAAAGCCTCGTCAGTAGCTTGCGATTAGCCCGCTATTCTAACAGCTGGGGGCGGCATCCGGCGTGTGCGCCAGCCCCATGGTTTTCCAGTCGTCGGCGCCGAGCGCCTCCACATGCAGGCCAAACGTGCCGTGGGTGCGGTCCGCGAAATAATGGCTGAGCGTACGGTAGATGGTCGGAAAGGCGAGCTGAGACCAGTCGATCTCGTGTTCGTGCATGAACGCGACCTGCTGGCTTTCCTGGCCCGCACCGTAATGGCTGCCGGCCAGCCGCGCGCGATAGAACATATGGATCTGACCGATGTGGGTGACGTCGATCATGCTGAACAGTTCGGCGTCGGCAACCTCTGCCTGCGCCTCTTCGCGGGTTTCGCGGGCCGCGCCTTCGAAGGTGGTCTCGCCCAGTTCCAGAAACCCCGCCGGCAGCGTCCAGAATCCCAGTCGCGGTTCGATCGCCCGCCGGCACATGAGGATCGCGCCTTCGTGCTCGACGATGCAGCCCACCACATTGCGCGGGTTGGTATAGAAGATTTCGCCCGTCGCAGTGCATACATTGCGCTTGCGATCATCGCCCGGCGGAATACGGTATTCGATGGATGCGCCGCAGTTGGGGCAATAAGTCATGGGTTCGGGCATTCGTGCACCTTGATGCGCTGTGATCTGCGTGATCTCGCGGCCTGTATGGATCGCGTTGCAAGCATAATCGACCATACTAAGCCACCCGATCCACCGGAGCATTGACAATGACCCATCACAAGAAAGCTTCGTTTCACTTGATCGCGCTCGTAGCCGGGCTATGGGCGTTGTGCGCAAGCAGCAGCGCGCTGGCGCAAACCCAGGAACAGCAGGCGCCCGCCGAACGCCCGGTCTATCTGGACATACAGCCACTGGCCGGCGCCGGCGATGCTGCCCTGCCCGAGGATGTTGTCGGCGCCATGGCGCGCGAGGCACTGGCCGATATGCAACAGGCGACCATCCGCGTGAAAAGCGACAGCCTGCCGACCAATGCGCGCGTGCTGCGTATCCTGTATATCGTCCATCGCCAGCCGCAGGCGAGTGGCATGACGTTGGCGGCTTCGGCTTCAACCGCACTGCTGCGGACCGCGATCGAAGGCGACGGCGGGGTGCAGACGTTTTCGGTCTACAGCGGCTTGCAGCAGACGCTGGTTCAAGGGCCGGACGAGCGGCGCGCCACCGCCCGGCTGCGCACGGCGTTCCGACAGGCGTTGCAGGCGCGCATCGGCTCGGCATTCGATACCCCCGGCGCGCGCTAGCTGAGGGGTAGCCCCGGGCACTGGTATCCTTGCCGCCATCAATTCGTATTCAGGACTATAGCGATGGCCGACAACGACATGCCAGAAATCAAGATCGATGCCGACAACATGTTCCGGGAGGAATCCTTCTCTGATCTCAAGGTCGGCAGCATCCGCCGGCTGGTGCCGGTGACGGCCGAGGGTGAGGACGACCCGGCCCGGGATGTCCACTACGAAGGCTCCGCCAGCTTGATGACCCCGGCGGGCAATCTGCCGCTGTCGTTCGAGCTGGAAGCCGACAGCCTGTCCGGCGCGATCGACAAATTCCCGGAGGCGGTCAACGCTGCCGCCGAGCGCGCGATCGAGGAACTCAAGGAAATGCAGCGCCAGCAGAGCCAGCAGATTCAGGTGCCCGGACAGGGCGGTGGAGGTCAGGGCGGCTTTGGCGGTGGCCAAGGCGGTGGCCAGGGCGGCGGTCGCATCCAGTTCTGACGCCCCGCGTCCGAAGCGTCTGACACAAGTCACGACCGCTCGCCCGGCTGCCGGGCGGTGCGGCCGTTCAGCGTTCAGTAATGCGGTGGAATGCCATCATCACCACCGTCCGAGCCTTCGGCGAGTGCCTGTACGCGGCTTTCGAGCTCCCGGCAGCGCTCGCCGAGACGTTCGATCTCGCGTGTTTGTGCGTAGACCACGTCGCTGAGCCCGCTCAGCGCGTCGTCGAGATAAGCCAGCCGGATCTCGAGTTCGTCCGGTGAGGGTGTCTGCATGCCATGCTCGCTTTGAAAAACTGTCGCCCCAGCGTCTGACGCGGGGCCAAATCAAACCAGGGAACCCTCATTATGCCTGTCATTCGCGCTGTTTCCGTCTTGCTGCTGGCCGCGAGTGTGGCCGCCTGCGCCACGGCCGAACGTTCATCCACGCAGCCGGCCGAGGTTGCCGATACGATCACGGTCAAGGGCGCGTTGGCTTATCGTGAGCGCATCGCATTGCCGCCGGAAAGCCAGGCCCGGGTGACGATCCTCGATACGTCCATAGCCGACAAGAAAGCCCCGGTGATCGTCGACAAGACCATCGAACTGGGCAATCGGCAGGTGCCGATCGCCTTTCAGCTCGACGTCGCCAGGGATCAACTGAAACCTCGTCGACGCTATACCCTGCGCGGGACCATCAAGGGGCCAGGCGGCCAGCTGTTGTGGACCACCGATACGGCGTATCCGGTCGATCGCGACACGGCCGTCAACGACCTCGGCACCCTGCGTCTCGTGCAGGTTCGCGCCGAGGGCTCCAGCGGG
>Ga0206123_10002625_pt1 | contig 15503 bp, 18 predicted proteins | sample Helgoland_Spring_2_FD_160086 | JGI IMG/M metagenome (GOLD analysis project Ga0206123, IMG submission 160086) | Pelagic subsurface seawater microbial communities from Kabeltonne, Helgoland, North Sea - Helgoland_Spring_Bloom_20160316_1 | ecosystem: Environmental > Aquatic > Marine > Epipelagic ...
TGAATCCATTTTTAGGATCTGTATTTACATTTACAACATTATTAATTGCAATTCCTTCTGCAGTAAAAGTATTTAACTATTTAACTACATTATGGAAAGGAAACATTGTATTTACGCCAGCAACATTATTTAGTGTAGGATTAGTATCTACATTTATTTCGGGTGGTGTTACAGGTTTAGTTTTAGGAAATTCAGCATTAGATATTAATGTTCACGATACTTACTTTGTAATTGGTCACTTCCACATTGTAATGGGATTATCTGCTATATTTGGAATGTTTGCTGGAGTTTATCACTGGTTCCCTAAATTATTCGGAAGAATGATGAATAATAAACTAGGGAATCTTCACTTTTGGTTTACAATAGTTTGTGCTTATGGAGTATTTTTTCCAATGCATTTCTTAGGGTTTGCTGGAGTACCAAGAAGGTATTATACAAATTCAGAATTCCCTATGTTTGACGAGATGATTAATATTAATGAGTTTATTAGTATTTGCGCAATTATTGCAATGATAGCTCAATTAATATTCTTCTTCAACTTTGTTTATAGTGCACTTAGAGGACCTAAAGCACCAATGAATCCATGGAAAGCAAACTCATTAGAGTGGACTACACCTGTAGAGCATTTTCATGGAAACTGGTATGGAGAAATTCCTACAGTTTACAGATGGCCTTACGATTATAGTAAAGTTGATAGTAATGGAGATTATGTACTTGGAGAAGATTTTATTCCTCAGACTACACCATTAGGAGAAAACGAAAAAGACGGAGGAGAACATTAAATAAATGTCAACATTGACCGCTGAAAATATTAATTATAAAGAAGAACTGAAGAGGAAAACCTCTAAGCCTTTAATATGGATAGGTATTGTTAGTATCATCATGTTCTTTGGTGGATTAACAAGTGCTGTTATCGTAAGTCAAGGCGGTGGTGGTTTTTTAGCTATAGAAATGCCATTTGCATTTACAATAAGTACATTTATAATTGTAGCTAGTAGTTTGTCTTTCCACTTTGGATTAATATCCGTTAAAAAAGGAAATTATTCAGCAGCAAAATTAAGTATTATAATAACATTAATATTAGGATTACTTTTTGTTGTTACACAATATATAGGGTGGACTTTTTTACATGACAATGGATATTATGCGGCAGGTAAAGAAAGTACACAAGAAAGTTCATTCCTATACCTTTTAACAGGATTGCATGTAGTTCATTTAATAGGCGGGTTATTTAGTTTGTTAGTAGTATTGATTAAAACAATGAAAAATAAATATAGTTTAGAAAATCTTACAGGAATGCAAGTGAGCATTACCTACTGGCACTTTTTAGGTGCTTTATGGATTTACCTATTCTTATTTTTAAGATTTATAATAGCATAAAAAATAAAAGAAATATGTCTCATACAGAAGTAGTAGATAGTAAAGAAGCATGGGGAGGAGGAACATCTCCTTTTGCAGCTGGTTACGGTAAATTAATGATGTGGTTTTTCCTAATGTCGGATGCACTTTCATTTACTGGGTTTTTAGCTGCATACGGTTTTTTCCGTCACAACTATGCAACAATTTGGCCAACAGCAGAAAACGTGTTTACACACTTTCCGTTTATGCATGGTCATCAACCTTTGATTTATGTTGCGTTAATGACATTTATCTTAATTATGAGTTCTGTTACTATGGTATTGGCTGTAGAAGCGGGACAACGAATGGATAAAGGAGCTGTAATTAAATGGATGTTTTGGACAATTATTGGAGGTTTAATATTCGTAGGTTCTCAAGCGTGGGAATGGTACCACTTTATTCATGGAACTGAATTAGGTGCATTTGAATTGGGAATAGGTACTGTTGAAATAAATGGTGTAGTTGAACAAACACAAGGAATTATAGGGCGATGGACTGATGAATCAAAACAAGTATTATTATTGCCTTGGAGAGAAACTGCAGGAGACTTAACTTCTCCATACATAACATTAACTGGGGATGCTTTAAAAGAAGCTTTAGCTAATGGACAAGCAGTTTATGGAGCTAACATGACACATAACGAATATGGTCATCCATTATTTGCAGATTTCTTTTTCTTTATAACAGGGTTTCACGGAACACACGTATTTAGTGGTGTAGTATTAAACTTTATCATTTTTGTTAATGTATTAATGGGAACGTATGAAAAACGTGGACATTATGAAATGGTAGAAAAAGTTGGTTTATACTGGCACTTTGTAGATTTAGTTTGGGTATTTGTATTTACATTCTTCTACTTAATTTAAGGAAAACCTAAGTTTATTATTAGTAAAAAAAATAGTTATGGAACATTCAGATCAACCGTATAAATACGCTCAACATCATTCAGAAGCTGAAGGAAAGAAAACCCGAAGAATGATATGGAATATGTTTTGGGTATTATTAGCAATTACATCTATAGAAGTAGGTTTAGGACTTATTTGGCAAGATTGGGGAATACCATTTCACCTTGTAAAAATGACTTTTATTGTAATGACATTGGTAAAAGCATATTTTATTGTTGCTTACTATATGCACTTAAAACATGAAAAATCGTTTTTAAAAAACAGTATAATTATACCTTACGTATTATTAGCATTGTATTTAATCTATATGGTTATTGCAGAAGGAACTTATACTACATTTATGGAATATCTCTGGTAAAAGAGGTATCAAACAAACAACTGAAAGACTACATCTAATGTGGTCTTTTTTTATAATATTTAATTATGGCGTTACCAGCATCAAAAGGAATTAAAGTATTCTTTCTATTAGTTATTTTATCGTTACCAGGTGTTTTTTATTTGATAATGGCAAAAGGAGTTCATCATTATACTAAATTACCTTATATTGGACCAAAAGAGGCTATTTTAAATGCTGATGGAAACTATGATACAGCTTATCATCAAATTCCATATTTTGAATTAATAAATCAAGATGGAAATAAACTAACAAGGGATGATTTATTAGGTTCTGTTTATATCACAGATTTTTTCTTTGCAACCTGTCCAACAATATGCCCTAAAATGGCGGGGAATATGAAATACTTACAAGATAAGTTTTTAGATAAGAAAGATTTAAGATTTATTTCAATAACAGTAAATCCAGAACATGATACAGTAGAAGTACTTAAGAATTATGCTGAGAAAGTTCATGCTGATACCAAGAATTGGACATTTTTAACTGGAGAAAAGACAGCTATTTATGAATTAGCACTCAAAGGTTTTTTTGCAAGCGTTGGGGAAGATGAAGTTGCTCCAGGTGGTTTTTTACATACGCAATATTTTGTTTTAGTAGATAAAGAAGGGCACATAAGAGGATTGTTTGATGGTACTGTTTATTCAGAAATGAAGAAAGACCTAACTGATGCATTGGATATATTATACAGAGAAGAATCGGTTCCACTTAAGGGTAAATCAAAAGACAAAATAGAACAACGAAAATAATTTGGTTTGTTTTATATGTAGTTAATCATTAGTAATTTTACTGAAATGGCTTCACTAAAGAGAATAGTATTAATTGTAGGTTTTTTTGTAGCTAATTTTACTGCATATTCTCAATGTGCAATGTGCAAAGCCGTATTAGAATCTAATATGGAAAATGGAGGGACTGCAGCTGCAGGAATTAATAATGGGATTCTTTATTTGATGTTTATCCCTTATATATTAATAGGCTCTGTAGGTTATTTTATTTATCGTCATTATAAAAAGAACAATAAAGTCGAAGATAATATTTAAAATATGAGAATTCTTCTTATCTTTTTTATCATCCTTCCCTCATTTTTATTCTCTCAAAAGAAAGTTGTTTTTGAAAATGAATTCAAAGAAAGTTTTCACACAAAACCTAAGCTTGATATTAAATTAGATAATCGATTTTCTTTTATTAGGGATAATGATGTTAAAACAATAGGATTTAAAGTTGGTTTGAATTTTAATAGAAAATTTAAAGTAGGATTAGGAGTAAATCAAATGCTGCTTCCTGTTGAAAAAAAGTTCTTAAATCAAGAAAATGTTTTAGTGCCTGTAGAGTTAGAATATTTTTATTTTTCACCTTATTTTGAATATGTTTATTATAATAGTAAAAGGTGGGAATTTAGTTTGTCAACTCAATTAGGAATAGGAGGGGCTAGTTATAGATTTACAGATATTAATGGAAAGAAGATTAAATTAGTAGAATCTACTGTTTTATCATATGAACCAGCGATGTTAATTGATTATAAAATAATACGATGGTTTGGAATTGGTACAGGTGTTGGATATCGATTAGTTTATTATAAAAGCCCCGGAATTATTGAGAAATTCTCATCACCAGTAGCTGTTTTAAAACTTAAAATTTATCTAGGAGAAATTGTACGAACAATTACAGGTAAGGAACTTGAAATTGATTAAATCCTAATAAGAAAAAAACTATCTTTGATATATGAATGAATACCTAGATGCAGATGGTGAAAACTTAAACTCTACTGAAAAAGAGATAGAGAAAGTTTTAAGACCGCTTTCTTTTGATGATTTTACCGGACAGGATAAAGTAGTTGAAAATCTTAAGGTATTTGTAATTGCAGCAGGACAAAGAGGTGAGGCGCTTGACCATGTTTTATTGCATGGTCCTCCAGGATTAGGAAAAACAACACTTGCTTAAATGATTTCTAATGAACTTAATGTAGGTTTTAAAGTGACATCAGGACCGGTTTTAGAAAAACCAGGAGATTTAGCAGGGTTATTAACCAATTTAGAAGAGGGAGATGTTCTTTTTATAGACGAAATACATCGTTTAACACCTGTTATAGAAGAGTATTTATATTCTGCTATGGAAGATTATAAAATCGATATTATGATCGATTCAGGGCCTAATGCAAGAAGCGTTGAGATTGAGTTGAACCCATTTACTTTAATAGGAGCTACAACAAGAACAGGTTTATTAACATCTCCATTAAGGGCAAGGTTTGGAATTACATCACGCTTAGAATATTATGATGCCAAATTATTGTCAAAAATAGTTCATCGTTCTGCAAATATTTTAAATGTAGGCATTGATGCAAATGCAGCAGATGAAATTTCAAGAAGAAGTAGAGGGACACCAAGAATTACAAATTCATTATTGAGAAGAGTGAGAGATTTTGCTCAGGTAAAAGGAGATGGGAGAATTAATAATGAAATAGCCTTGTATGGTTTAGATTCGTTGAATGTTGATAAAAACGGATTAGATGATATGGACAATAGAATCCTTTCAGCGATTATAGATAAGTTTAAAGGAGGTCCTGTAGGATTAACAACAATAGCTACTGCAGTAAGTGAGCAAGCTGGTACAATTGAAGAAGTGTATGAACCCTTTTTGATTAAAGAAGGGTTTTTAATGCGTACACCAAGAGGTAGGGAAGCAACAGAAAAAGCATATAAACATTTAGGAAAAGTAAAAGGACCTGATCAGAGAGAGTTGTTTTAAAATTGATAAAATAGAATGAAGTTAGATCATCCTAAATTAGTCAGATTACTTCAGAAAGCTTATTCAGCAGAAAAAGCAGCAGCTTTTGCTTACATTGGTCATGCTTCAGCAGTAAAATCATCAGAAGAAAAACTTGCAATTACTCAAATTGAGGAGGATGAATGGGGTCATAGAAAGGAGGTTCTAGGAATTATGAATAAATATGAAATTCCTGTTTCTCAGCATTATGAAATTCAATTTTATATTATCGGAAAAATTATTTCGGCTAGTTGTTATGTAATTGGCTGGTTTATGCCTCATTTTTTTGCAGGGAGGTTAGAGAGCGGAAATGTATGTGAATATTTTATTATGATGCATTACTTTCATACATTAGGTATAAATGAACATGATGAAATTTTGTATGAAATGGGGATTAAAGAAAAAGAGCATGAGGTTTATTTCTTAAATCAAATACAAGACTCTAAGCTATTACCCTTTTTTGAGAAAACATTTGGCTGGGGTAAAGAAACTAGTTTTAATGATGTTGATTATGATAATATTGAATCTGTAAAGGAATCAGTGAAATATTGTACTAGGAAGTAATTTTGTTTTATGGATTTGAAGATCAAATACACAGATCAAATTAAAGTAGAAGCAAGTCGTTTAGGGTTCTCTTTTTGTGGTATTTCTAAGGCAGGTTTTTTAGAGGAAGAAGCTCCTCGGTTAGAAAACTGGTTGAATCAAAACATGCATGGGGAAATGCATTATATGGAAAACCATTTTGATAAGCGTTTAGATCCAACAAAGTTAGTAGAAGGTTCAAAATCAGTTATTTCATTATTGTTTAATTATTATCCAGAAGAAAAACAAAAAGATGATACATATAAGGTTTCTAAATATGCTTATGGTGAAGATTATCATTTCGTAATAAAACATAAGTTAAAAGACATTGTTCACTTTATTAATGACAATATAGGTGAAATTGATGCACGTGTTTTTGTTGATTCAGCTCCAGTTTTAGATAGAGCTTGGGCAAATAAAAGTGGGCTAGGTTGGATTGGTAAAAACGGAATGTTAATTAATAAGAAACAAGGTTCTTTTTTCTTTTTGGCTGAGATAATTCTAGATTTAGAATTAACTTATGACAACCCGATAACGGATCATTGTGGAACCTGTACAGCATGTGTAGATGCTTGCCCTACAGAAGCTTTGTTGCCAAATAAAGTCGTAGATGGAAGTAAGTGCATTTCTTATTTTACAATAGAATTGAAAGATGAAATACTTCCAAAAGAAGTAAAAGGTAAGTTTAATGATTGGATGTTTGGTTGTGATATTTGTCAGGATGTTTGCCCTTGGAATCGATTTTCATTAACGCATAATGAACCAAGATTTAAACCTAATGAGAAGTTATTAAATTTTTCAAAAAGCGAATGGAATGAAATTACGGAAGAAGTATTTCAAGAAGTTTTTAAAAAATCACCAGTTAAACGAACCAAGTTCAAAGGGTTAAAAAGAAATATCGATTTTTTGAAATAGGATGGAAGTTGTAATTACTCTCCCCACCTAAAACTGCTATTCTCAATTCCTGCTAAATCTAAAACTCTATCAACAACAGTTTTTGCAAGCTCCTCAATTGTATTAGGATTGCTATAAAATGAAGGGGTGGCAGGACAGATTATACCTCCAGCTTCAGTAACTAATTTCATATTGTTAATGTGGATAAGACTATATGGTGTTTCTCGAGCTACTAAAATTAATTTTCTACGCTCTTTTAAAATAACATCAGCGGCACGCGTTAATAAATCGTTAGAAATACCATTTGCTATTCTGCCTAATGTTCCCATAGAACAGGGCAGAACAATCATGGTGTCATATTTTGCTGAGCCTGATGCAAAAGGAGCATTAAAGTCATTCTTATTATAGAATGTAAAAGGGTAATTTTTATAATTTTCATCTTTTAATTCTCCTTCCCAAATTACTTTTGCATTGTCTGACATTAAAACACCAACCTCTATTTTATCAACATTATTTGTTTGAAGAGTTTCTAAAGCATCTAATATTAATTTGGCATAAATACTTCCAGAAGCCCCAGATATTGCAATAACGATTTTTCTTTTACTGTCCGAACTCATATCTAATTGAAAAGTTTAAATCAACATTATACCAACCGTTTTGTAGTAAATTATTGAATATTCCACCTTGATCTAAATTAGGGAAATCTCGAATTGGGATTAACGAATTTTTTGATCTTAAATTCAAAATAAAATGTTCATTTAAATGATAAGAAATACCTAATAACCCACCAAAATCAAAGCTTTTAAAAGGGTACTGATAAACAAATCGTTCGCCAATTTCATCATATATCCTAGGAGTACCTATTAATTTTCCTAAATATAATCCTGCTTCAAATGTAAATTGTTTCTGGTTGTATTGTAATGCAACAGGAATTTCAATATAGCTTAAATTTACTTTATAACTATCAAAATCTCCTTTGTCAGGATGTAACGCATCAAAGCTTCCTTTGTTTATAAAGTAAATTTCAAACTGCGCAGATAATTTTTCTGATAAGTCAGATTTTACAAACCCTCCAGCAATAAAACCAATTTTATCATAACCTCCATAGCCATCACCCTCTATTTGACTTCCGCTAATTCCAGCAATTAATCCAGGTTTAAAAACTTGTGCAGTAGAGGTTAAAGAAGCAAAACATAATATAAAACATAATATTCTCATTAACTCAAAGGTAATAAAAAAGCCCTTAGCTAATTAACTAAGGGCTTTAACTATTTTAGAACATTTTAATGATCTTTAACATGCTCAATATTTGCTTGCATAACTTCGTAATTAGGAGCTTCTTTGTAGATAAATGCAACAATTTCACAATTATCTGCATTCCATCCAGCATCTAAAGTATAAGTGTATGTTTTGTTATCTTTAGAACCTAGAGATGTTGTTGAAACTGCTTCTCCCCATGTAGTGTTTACAGCACCTCTAAAAACGTGTCGGTGGTCATAATCCGATACATTTGTACTTCCGTCTAATTGCCAATCAGTAATATGATCTTCTATTATGTAAACCTGTAATTTATATGAATTACCCGCTCCTCCATCTAATAACCATTCAGTTTCTACATCTATACTTACTTCTCTATTTGCAGCGTCATAAGTATTTATAATAGTAATTTCAGCTATAGGCTCATCGTCTTTGATAGAAATAATTTCTGCTTCCCATTGTGAAAAAGCAATTGCAGCTCCAGCATTCTTTCTTGATACCATTCCAGAAGGTAACCCAAATGGCTGGAAAAGTGTCGCATAAGCATTACCATCTGTAGTTCTAAAATCAGTTTCGTATGAACCTGAACCCGTATGTGGTTCGTTAAAAGTTGTGTTTCCAGCATGTAAAGAAATTGGGATGACTTGGCTTCCATAAACTCCAACTAAACGTTGCATTTCTGTAGCTCCAGCTGGGCAGTTTGAACAATAGTGCCCTGTATATTCCTCCATTAAAATTCGTCTAACAACAACTTCGGTCTGAGTTGTATCATCGTCATCGGTATCATCAGTTTTCACAACAGGTGTCTCTATCTTATCACAACTAGTAAAAGTTGATATAGTTACTACTGATACAATTGTTATAAGTATTGGTATAAATAGTTTTTTCATAGTTTATTATTTTATATTCTTGACCATTAAATTAAAGGAATTTTGTTAAAAACTGCTTGTTATACTCAGTGTTAAACCACTTGCAGCAGGAACTGTTCTACAAACACCTCCAACACAGAATATACCAGCTCGCTGCTTACCATAACCTAACTGAATTCTATTTGCTCCTTTAATATATCCAGCAGATGCAAAGTAATAATGTATTTTCTGAGAATCGATATTGTTACCATAATTGTATTGATCCATAACAGCAATAAACCAATGAGGAGAATAAGTATATTCTATTAATACGGTTGCCCAGTCTTGCTGATCTTGTTTGGTAAATAAACCTTGTATTTCAGTTCTTATTGCGTGTTTTTTGTTGATTTTGTATGTTAAGTCAATTACACCCACATTTGCATAAATATCTGGATGGTCTTTTGGAGTTTTTCCTTGAACAACAGCTTGGTTAAACATGATGTTAGAATAAGTGAATATTCCTTTAAATTTTTTATTAAATTTCTTACTTATTTCTATGTTTATTTCATCGTAATATCTTTCATCTCCAATTGCAAATAAATTAGAACTATATCCCATTCTTGTTGTGTCATTTTCAGCAGTAGGAACAGCAGTAGAGTCAATATTGTAAATTGTAGAATAGTTAATTAAAATGCCTGTACCATATTTGCCACCTAATAAACTTTTCTTTTTTATTTTATAAACCATTTCACCTTGAAAGGCAACCTCTCCATTTGGTTGAGTAGCATAAGGATATAGAGTAGCAAGTAGATTGTAAGTATGTTGTCTTGTAAGTGCTGGTAAATAATTAATTTGTAAATCTTGTAGAGAAGCTCCTCTATCAGATCGGAAACTCATATTGTCGTTTCCTTTAGCAGAAAGTGTTAGCCCAAAACCTTTGGTCGAGTAAACTGTTTCAGCAAAAAATGCTTGGCCTTTTTTATAAATGAAATTATTATCAGCAGAAGGGTCATTCATTTTTTCAGCATATTCGCCATTGAAACTCACTTTACCTCTTCTTAATAAAACTCTTCCAGAATAAGCTCCTACGTTTTCTGGTAAATTAAATTGTGAGCTTTGATCAACTTGAAACTTACTAATAAAGCTTCCTCCTAATGTTAGTTTTGTTTTGTTTTCTTTTAGATTCCCTCCAACAAAATCATTAACCATTAATTCTCCATCAAAACCTCTAATAATACCCTCTCCTGTTTCAAAATATAAACGTTGTTTACCTACAACTCCTTTAACGAATAGTCCTTCTGTAACTTTGTATTTAACACGAATACCTTCCATTGCGTTGTCATAACCCAACCCATTAAGAGCCTCGTATGTTCTAAAAATCAATCCATTTCCAAATTGTTCGTAATAGTTACCAACTGTAACACTCATATTATCATTTGTATAAGAAGCAAACTTATAACCAATACCATTACCTTTGTATTTAGCAGGAAAACCTTGAAGTGGGTTTAAATAACTTTCATACCTAATACCTGCTGAGAAATTACCGTTGGTATAAATGAAGTTTGCAAAACCATTCATTAACACATCTTCTGATACAGCATTAGCGCCTATTAAACTATCTTCTTGATAGTATTGCATATCTAGCCCAAAGTTTCCATGTACTTCTCCTTTAGAAAGGATGTTATCAATGTTTTGAGCAAATGTATTAGCAGTCCCAATAAAAAGTAAAGTAATTGCTAATGTTGTAATTTTATTTAATGCCATGTTTTATTCTTAATTCAATATATTGCTACAAAAATAAGCCCGATTTTATTAAAAAATCGGGCTTATTAAGGTTATTCTTGAAATCTTATTATTTGTGATTAGCTTCTTTTCCAGAAGCTATTTTTTTCACAGCCTCGTATAGTTCTTCTTCATCCCCTTCAACATAGCCAGAGTGTGTCCAAACAATTTTTCCATCACCGTTAACAATTGCTGTGAAAGGAGGATTTTGAAAGCCTATGGCTCTTTGGAAGTCTTGATTAGAATCAATATACACTTCATACTCCCAACCTTTTCCATTTACATAAGGAGCCACTTTTCCAGCATTTCTTGCATCATCAATAGAAATAGCAATTAATTTAACACCAGTTTCTTCAACCCAATCATCATAAACATCAGCAATATTGTTAAGTTCTCTTTTGCAAGGGCTACACCAGGTTGCCCAAAAGTTAATAATCATTGGTTTACCATCATTGTTGAATTTTGAAGTATTAACTGTCGCTCCTTCAATATTTGTAACATTTACAGAAGGTATAGCTCTTTTTTCTTGAGAAAATAAAGAGAAAGTTAATATTAGTGATACTGATAATAAAAGTGTTTTTTTCATAGTTGTAAATTAATTGATTTAAATAAAAGATCAGTAGTGTTATGGCAAAAATGATGCCGCACTACTGATCCTTTAATATTCTTTATTTTACTAAAGAAACTTTTTTAGTAATAATTTGCTCACCAAATTTAAGGTTTACAAAATAAATTCCAGCAGGTAATTCTGTACCATCAAAAGTTATCTTTTGCGTTCCTGCAGCCATATTTCTAGATTCTTCAGCATAAACAACAGATCCAACACTATTTAAAACTTCTGTACTAACGACAGTAGATTGATCTAAATTGAATGATATCGTTGAAACATTATTTGTTGGATTTGGAAATGCAGAAAGATTAAATTCAGCAGCATCAATATCTTCAACAGATACTGCAGCTAAAATTGAAGATTTTCCTGCATTTAAAATTTCACCAGTGCTAGCATCAATAATCATAACAACTGCATGAGCTTTTCTACCATCAATAATTACTGAACTATTAACATCTGCAAAACTGTAACTCTGAACTCCTATGGTAGGGTTTGCTGTTAGACTTCCTGCATCACCTAAAATATCATCGTTTGATAAAGATCTTGCAACATGATCATAGCCTCCAAAGTCAATTGGAGCAACAGGATCTCCTGCACCTACCCAGTTGAAGTTTGATACGGGATCAACTAAAGGTCCGTTTCCACTATCGTAATAGTTAGTTTGACTCCATCCAGCACCTGTACCAATTACATCGTCTTCAATAATGACACATGACATTCTGTAGTCACCAGTAAGGTTTCCGTAGAATTCTGCATCTGCAGAAACAGATATTTTTCCTGTTGTATTGTTGATTGAAGCAACAATGTTTTTAACTTCACATGGAACTATTGCAGAGGCTCTTTCTGTATTCATAGTGTTAAATGAACTTGAACTTGGGTCGCCACCAATTACTCTATCTACAGCTCCGTGAGGATATCCAGTAAAGTCTGGGTGGTAAGTTGCTGTTCCAGAGTCATAGTTGCTAATAGTCATAGGATCAGCATTGTGAACTGCGATACCAATAAATTTAGAATTTGATTCCATTGATGCAAGACCAACACCTCCTCGAGGACAGTACCCACACCAGCTTCCAGTTTTTTCTTCTCCAACTACAATTTTGGCTGGTATAGTAGAAAGAGCTACTACACTTGTTTTCAAAGTGTCATTGGTTGCATTTAAGTCTGAAGGGGCAACTACATAAACATCTAAATTATATGATGTTCCAGCCACAGCACTTAAAGTAGTAGAGTGTGTGAAAGAGTATGTTTGACCTAGAGCAATACTTAAACCTGTTAAGTTTTGTGTTTGGGCCCCAGAACCATCATTCCAAACGATATCCATTGCAGTGATAGTGTTAGCTCCTTGGTTGGTTATTACACCTTTAATATCTACGTTACCTGCTGCAACATATGACTCGATATCTAAAGATGTTATTTCTGCATCGTCATCTAATAACTCACGAACAACAACATTGTCAATAAGAAGCATACTTTCATCATCAGAGATGTGACGAAATGCAATATAAGTAGTTTGTCCCGCAGTTGCTGCTGGTAAAGCAATACCATGTGGCGTAAAAGCGCTAGGCTCATCTGTGATGTCAGCCAGTCGATTTGCTATAGGAAAATCAGCCACAGTAGTTCCTGTTGTAGAATAGTAAACTTCATATTCCTCTAAAAAAGATGCTTCGTATGAAGCTCCTAAGAATTCAAGTATATATGATCCTGATGCAGGGACAGCAATTCCTGGAGTAATCAACCAGTCATCTGTAGGTCCTGTGCCATTATTGTCATACCATGAAGTGCTGGCGGCAGCGTTAACATCTGAGTTGTGAGCCCAACTAGCGTAGTCAGACTGTCCAGTACTTGCAGTTAATCCGTCAACGTCTATAATAGTCCATGTTGCAGGAATCTCTGTGTCAAAATTTTCAGAGAAAATTTGAGCATTTGCTGATGCCAACAATGTTGCCATTCCAAATGCAGATAGTATTAGTTTTTTCATAGTTTTTGTGTGTTTTTAGGGTTTAAATTAGTATTCAAAAATATTGATAATTACATTCAAGGTCAAATGACTTATTCTTTTAGTATTGGATTCCTATATTTTGAGTTATTATTTTTTATAAGGCTAATTATAAGATGGAAGAGGGTTTGTGTTTATATTTGGGTATTATCAATCTTATTAAAATAATTATTATGATGAAAAAAATATTTTTTATAGCTTCATTGTTAGGTGTAGCTTCGGTTTCAGCTCAAACATTTAAATTGATGGATCACAATGATGTAGATATAGCTAATACAACTCATTATGAGTATGGAACTTTAGCAACATTGCCTCTTTCTAAATTTCATGTCGAAAATTTGACAGGAGCTTCAGCAAGTTTCGCTATTAGTGCAGAAAAGGAATATGTGCCTTATTCAAATAGTGATTTTCAAGCTTGTTTTGGGGCTTTGTGTTTTTCTGTTAGTGCAGGATTGTCAGGTCCTCAGTTGGTAGATGGTGGTAACGGTGTTTCTGTTGCTGGAGGAGCTAATTATACTGACCTTAAAATGGCTCCAGTAACTTGGCCTTGGGTAAATGGTGTTGCTGATTCTGCAGTTTGGAATGTTGTTGTTTTTAAGGAGGGGGCTTCAACTGACTCTGTTGCTGCTAGAATTATTTGGAAATTCAGATTGACAGGTGATATTAATCAAGATGGTGTAATTGGTGTTGGTGAAGTTGCAGGTGATCTTGATGAAAACGGGATGATTGATGGTTCTGAAGTTGCAGGAGATGTAACTGGAGATGGTGTTATTGGAGATGGGGAGGTTGTTGGAGATCTTAATGGAAATGGTGTTCATGATCAGTCTGAATGGTCTACTTCAGTTGATGATTTTGGTAGTGATAATATTCAATTGAGTGCTTATCCAAATCCTGCATCGGATAATGTTTCAATTAAGTATGATGTTAAGGGTGGTAGTGAAAATGTTGTTTTGAATGTGTACGATGTTTTAGGTCAGGAGATTGTATCAAGAAACCTAGATTCAGTTAAAGGTGTGGAAAAAATAGATGTTAGATCTATGAATTCTGGAGTTTATTTTTATGCAATTAAGGTTGCAGAAAAAACTGTTAGGACTGAAAGATTTATTGTAAGATAGACTATTTTTCAGATAAAATATTAGCGAGTATTGGAATTCCAATACTCGCTTTTTTTTGGATTAGTGTTACGTTCTGGTTATTGAAAAGAGTTGATTTATTAGGGTCGATAATGTATTTCTTACAATTGGAGGGTACAAAGTCTAGGATGTTGGCAGCAGGGTAAACGGATAGTGAAGTTCCGATTATGATAAGAATTTCAGCGTCTTTACATAGCTTTTCTGCTTTAATCATATTTGGTACTGCTTCTCCAAACCAAACTATATCGGGTCTAAGTTGACTTTTGTTTTCACATAAGTCTCCAAAGTTTAGCTTTGCCCCTTCAACATTATAGATCGAATTGTTGAATGTGCTTCTTGATTTTAATATTTCTCCATGAAGGTGAAGAATGTTTTTAGACCCTGCTCTTTCGTGTAAGTCGTCAATGTTTTGAGTTATTATCTGGACATTAAATTTATCTTCTAGTTTTACCAGCTCAAAATGTCCTTTGTTGGGTTTTGTGTCAAGAACTTGTTTTCGTCTTTCATTATAAAATTTTAATACAAGTTTAGGATTCTTAATCCATGCTTCAGGAGTTGCAACTTCTTCAATGTTGTAACTCTCCCACAATCCATCATTATCTCTGAATGTTTTGATTCCGCTTTCAGCACTTATTCCTGCACCTGTAAAAACTATAACTTTTTTCATTTGTTAAGTGAGTTTTTTTTGTGGTTAAATGTACTCATTTCCAATTGATTATAGACCTCTTTTGAATGGTGATAAAATACATTGTTTTCAGTCGTTAACCTCGATTTTATTGGTATTTTTACGGGTTTTAGTAGAAAATAATAAGTATGGGAAAATCAAGGAAAGACATAGAGGCTTTAGAGTATCATTTTCAGGGTAATAAGCCAGGTAAGATTGAAGTTGTACCAACAAAACCATATAGCACACAGAGAGATTTATCTTTGGCATATTCTCCAGG
>Ga0206123_10002638_pt1 | contig 15467 bp, 9 predicted proteins | sample Helgoland_Spring_2_FD_160086 | JGI IMG/M metagenome (GOLD analysis project Ga0206123, IMG submission 160086) | Pelagic subsurface seawater microbial communities from Kabeltonne, Helgoland, North Sea - Helgoland_Spring_Bloom_20160316_1 | ecosystem: Environmental > Aquatic > Marine > Epipelagic ...
TGGGCTTCAACCTCACCTCGCTGATTGCTGGTTTGGGAATCTCTGGACTTGCTCTTGCCCTTGCCGCAAAAGACACGATTTCCAATCTGTTTGGAGCAACCACTGTTTTGCTCGACCGACCGTTCAAAGTTGGCGACTGGGTCATCGTCGATTCAGTTGAAGGTGAAGTCATGGAAATCAGTCTTCGTACAACCCTCATTCGAACTGCTGCAGACACGGTGGTCACTGTGCCCAACGCCAACTTAGTCAACACGCCAATCGAGAACTTCGGCAAGCGACGTTGGCGCCGATGGCAATCGTTGCTTCACTTGGACCTCAACTCGAACCCAGACGATGTCGCAGCGTTTTGCGATGGCGTGATGGAACTCATCACTTCGTCAGCAGTCACCGTCAAACACGAAAGTTCGTGGTGTCAAGTATCGAATCTCTCGACGCAATCGCTCGACTTGTCGCTTAACCTGTACTGGGATGTAGCCGGTGGCGCACCGGAGCGGGAAGCAAAGGAAGCCTTCCTGCTCGGATTGATGCAACTCGCCAAAGCGAAGAACCTGAAGTTTTTCGATGCAAGGATGATGTTGAACGCTTGATTAGAATGCCTTCGGGTCTTTGGCCCAGTATATTCTATTTGTAATGACGGCAAACGTGATGCTCCCGGCACCAATTAGAACTGCCTGCATTGATGTGAAAGTGTCCCAGTCATTGCCAATGTAAGCAACAAGAAGACCTGTTAGTCCAACCCAAAAACCGGATTTCCACACGCGTAGTGTACCCAGACGTGCCTGGAGGCGAGAAACTTCACTTAACCAATCAAGACTGTCCCGTTCAAGAACTTCATCCCCATAGGTTCGTGCTTCAAGCAACTGCTCAAGCACCGCATTGTATCGCCAAACCCAAGCACCACCGAGCACGGTGGACAAACTCCGTTTATCAGCCCATTTAGATGGGACTATGGCGCCCCAAATTCCAATGATGTTTTTCCTTTCTGTGGAGCCTACTATGGATGATTTAGCCCACTGGCGTTCTACCCTCATCAACGATCCTATTGATGGCAGGCGCTCGGGCTCGCAGACTACGAAATGAGAGAGAGGGAAGGGAATTGCAATCCATGAGATTCCAGCATCACTCTCGGCGAGAAAATTCAAATCAAAATTTATTCTTGGTAATCCAACGGTATTCTGCGTGTGAGGGGCCCGCCACAGTGTGTTAGTTTTCAGAGTTGTTTCCATTGATTTAACGCGTTCGTTCCACTTAGATTGTGCGTTAGGTGTTTCGAAACTGTTTAACTGTGAATGTATTTCGGCCATTCGAGCGACTAAATGATTGACTTCAGCAGCTTCCATTGTGCATGGTCTTGGATTCTGAAACTCGTAAATAAGTACGGCATCAGAGCCATTCAAAATACGACCTCCGACAGGTAAATGGATACCAAAACCATCAACACATTCTGTCCACGGAGCATATCTCGCTAATCGGGAAGCATCATCTCCTGCAAGTAAGGGCATAATACGAGCCATGTGAGTTTTATTAAGTTGCATCCAACACCCAAACCGATCATGGAGAGGAGGGGAAACCTCGACCCTCTCAGGCCAAACACCCCATTCTTGCATCCCTTCAGGGGTATTCTTCCACCAATCTGAATGAACGATATTTTGGATATCCCAAAACTGAATACGACCCCACTTGGTTCGAACAATTCCTTCGGACGAAACAAAAGGTTCTGGTTGCGTAGCAATTCCTGCTGGCCACCATGGATATTCGCCCATGAGTACTGCAGTAGCGGCCCCTTGACAAAGGAATCGCTTGAATACGCAGAAGCGAGGCTTTAGAATTCCATTGAGGGTTATGTGGTGCCGAAACTCTTCCATGCATCATAAGCTTTCATCCACTCAACAGCCCTTTGCTTGAGCGTATCCTCCGTTGTTCCGTCCCCAGCGTTGCTTTTCGCCTTCAACTTTTCGAGGAAGGACAATTCCTTTGCAGGTTGTCCAGAACCACCTGTTGTTTTTTCAGGTATGTCAAGAGCTTCGGATGGGAGGCCTTTGGCAATCTTGACGAGGAGTTTATCCTTCTCCATGTCCTTGATTTGAGCCTCGTAATCATCATTAAAAGTCGGATCGTTAAGTGCTAATTTATGTCGGTATGCCATGATGGAAATGAGGCGGTACATGCTTCGATATGTCTCGTTTAAGTTCTTGCAACTTTCATAATCCCTGATGTCGCCTTGGGGCACTTCGATGCCACTTTGGAACACTGCGTCGGTGACAAGAATATCTGTTGCTCCTTTGATATTGTCAGGATCTGTGTAATGTTTCTGAATCACAGATGTAGGAATAATGAATTTTCGGGCAAAACCAACGTTTTCATTATCGGTCCATTTTTCGACTCTAGCACTAAGCCAAAGTATGTTGTACAAAAAGACATATGGATGCAATTTTGTCTTTTCTAAGTATGAATCTGGATCCTTTCCTGATAGGTGTTTCATGACTGCTCTATAATGAGCTGCTGCTTCGTTGACGGGCGCCTGTTGAAGCGTCGTTGTAATTGATGCTGCTGGGCCGAAATGAGATTTGGTAAAGAATTCTTTTGTATCCTTAACAGTCCCTATCGAAGCGTAAATACTGCCTCGGAGGGCGCTTCGATATACGTCAATATCACCTCGAGAGGAACTGTTTGTATGGACCTGGACTAAGAGGCCTGATGGAATACCAATGATTCGATCACTGAACCCACTCATTTGAAAGTGTACGCGCTCAGTAGAATGGTTTTTCGACATGTACTCGGATTGGGTGAGTGCCTCATTCAATACAGTTGCAATGTCAAAAACAAGTCTGCGTAAAAGAAGGGCAGTTTCTTGGGAGGTTGCCGTGGAATATTCCGAAGATGTCGCAGAGGGTTTCGGACTAGAGGATTCTACCTTATTCACCGGAGCCTCCTCAGATCCACTAGCGGGTTCGTCCCGCTCCTCGTCGGGTGGAGATGGTTCTTGCGTGGATTCATCTGAGGTTAGGTCGCTGTTTTGCACGGATGCTTGCATATTTTGAAGGAAGTAGCGAAGTTGTTCCTCTGAGTCGAGAGGAATATCTTCAATGCGTTCAAGCAATTCAAACCAATATGTTTTGGCTTGATCCGATTCAGGATTTGAAGTAGAAAACGTCTCAAAAAATGGCTTGCTATCAAGCATTCGCTGTCTGATCACTGCTGCTTGCATAACCACTGACCGGGGTTCATCGTAGAGCGTGAAATGACTGGTTTCGAAGGGGTTCGACTTCATGACGGCTGAAATCGGCGAAGTATAGTCATCAAGATTAATATCGTTCGCCTCTGCAATATGTCGCAGGGCTGTCGTGATATCTGAAACGTTATCTGCTGCATTGAGCAAGAGAATCCTGAGGAACGCACTCAGTTCGAAGCGCTGTTCCCCTGGCAAAAGACCAACATATCGCAACCGGTTTAGTTTATCCAATGCCTTCATGAATTTTGGCGACGAATACTGGCCAATCACATCTGACTGAGAATCTGGCGACATGTACCTAGCGACACTTCCAGCCAAACTTTGAGACGGCAAAACCTTGGCGTACGGTCCGGATGTTGCATCTCGAATGACTGAGAGATATCGGTGCATCTTCGGGTGGAGGCGTAAGACAAGCAATTCATCGTCATCGTTGTCACTTGGAGCAACAATGAACTTCAGGGACAAATCATGTTCTGCAAGATATGATTGAGTTTTGATGAAGAACTCACCGGCTCCTTGGCGAATTAGGGTGATAGCCTCGAAAGCATCTTTAGTTTCTGGCTTTGTACCACTGTACGATGTATCGGGTTGAAAGCATTGTGAGAGAAAATAAATTATGGTTTCAGCCGCTTCTTTCCAGTCCCCAGAACCTTCACCCTTTTTGTATTCCTCTAACTGCTCGGAAGCTTCATCGAGGTAACTAGAAACCAAGAAGGAATGGAGATAACTTGGAGACATTGCTGCCAAAACGTCCTCGGTCCAAATACCAAGTTTAGGAAGGACTTTTTCCAACGAATTCAAATTAACTCTCCCCGAGTCTTTAGCGTACTTCGAAATTTCGACTGATGTACGAAGAACTTGCAGTTCCAATTGCGGCGGCGTACCGGGTTGGTACCCTTCCAGGTGTTCGAGCACTGGGCCGCCCAAAATATTGGAGTTGAGAGTCTCTTTGTCAATGGTGGTGATCCAGCGCAGCATGTTGACAAAATGGAGGTTCGTAAAACCCTGGGATTTGAGATTCTGACGTTTGGCGAAAGACAATTTGAATAAAGTTGAACTTGCATCCCCCCATCGACTGGAGATTAAATCTGCAAGTTGCATTAATTTCTCTGGCTCATCTTGACCCATCAATGTGTATGGATTGTGCTGTAGCATGTACTCCATGCGCACTCCAAAAAGTGAGTTCATGAGGTAAATTGGCCCTCCTGCAATCTCGAAATCTGAGGCCCTGAAGGGGTTTAGAATCGTCCCGTCCACAGTTTTAGAAACGAAGATGTTCGCATAAGCATCTGATACTTCCTGCGAGGTTTGCAGGTTTCCATCAGCATGGAACGTTTCTCCCAAACTTTCGGAATCAGATAATTCCATCAGACCAACCACCATTGGAGGTTTCGTATGATTGGACAAGTCTTGGCGGTCAAAATATTCCATTTTCCCAGAAATGTAGTCATCTGACGGCAATTGTGAGCCGATTATGTTCATAATCAAATCAAACACAACTGCATTGTACACTGTATACGTCGCTTCCTCAACTGGAATGCCTGAACCTTTAACACCCCGCTCGAGATGTGCATTGCTGATAATGATATTTTTTATGCCGATATCGTTGCTCGATTTACTCAGTGCTTGTACGCGTTTCGTCAAGTCCCTTCGGATCTTATTGAAATTTTCTAGCTTCATCGAATAAGCATTGAACACCTGTTGAATTTTCTCGAAGATCCCTTTTTGGTTTTCAGCAGTTTCCTGATTAAGGATGGTGACCAATGGGTTCATTAAAACCTTCATGTCTTGTTCTAATACTTTCAATTTCTTTCCAACGTCCTGATCCAGAGAAGCAGTTGGAACGATCTGTTTAATTGTATTGAGCATCAACTCGAGGTGAGCAAGCGTAATGTTAGGTACAAACGCATGTTCATCTTCTTCAGATGAACTCGCAGTCTTCTTACTCTGGTTTTTTGCAATAAGGAATGAGCCGATTGGATCGGACATGCATTCTATCCATTTGTACCAGAATTTAGTTGCAGGGCGCCGCCCCATGTCGTCAAAGTCACTGCACCAAGTGTTGAATACCTCTGTCTCATCTTCATCGCTAGGGAGCATCTGGAGTAATTCTGGCACGCCGGGAATAGCATCGCTATCCGGCTGTACTAGCCTCTTTTTTTCATTGTAAATAGGGGAAGAAATCAGTAAATCGAAATTCTTTTTTCTTCGAGTTCTGTAGGGGTTATGTCCACCGAGTGACTTCAGCAGTGTTTCCATGAAAGGCTCAGCCAGACTCCAACCAAGGAGCTTGCTCAACTCAAGCAAGGATGATTCCATTTCATTGTAGAGGTCGTCTAAAGCCCAGACAGTGGAACTCCATTCGCCCAAGGAGAATGGATCCATCGGCGAATGAATCCCGTCATAGTGAGCTTGCAATACGTCGCTGATAATGAAAGGAGTGTTAAAATCGGCGCTTACTTTGGCTTCTGACGCACCCTTGCCGACTGAGATGACCCAAATCATTGTTTCAGAATCAAATTTGCGACGTAGCATCTGAAGAACTGGAAGCACCATACCGCTTCCACTGCCACCCGCATATGAATGGGTGACAATCACATGATTTGGGCTACGGCCGCCTTTTCGCCCAACCTCATTCAATGTCTCTAATATCTCTGCCTCTCGGGCAAACCCATAGGCTCGCCCCATGCCTGTTTTCCCGCCCGCACCATCTTGGTCTTGATCTAATTTTAGTGTGTTCATTGCTTTTCTTCGAACCGAAGAGTGTTCGGACTCTGTAACAGAATCGCCCCACAAAAAGGAGCCGGGCGCACCGCTAGCGACCAAATCGTCGACTTCTCCTCCAAGGTTCATGGCCAGTATGTGGAGATTTTGATCACACATGGACTTCAAATCCAACTCAGCATTCTCGCGAACTTGTGGGTTAATGTGTTTACGATTGAGTAAATTCTGTTTGAATCGTTTTTGGTCATGAATTCCTAGCCCACGCACCAAAGCAGAACACCGAGCGTCGTTGAGATTATCCAAACAGTACATCAGGCATTCACGAAGAATTTGACTTCCAGCCTGGCCAAGTCCGAGCCATAGAACCGAGCCGTCGGTTGAAATGTTGGATTTCTTATTCTTCAACAATGAACTGAGGTTGTGAATGTTAATCTCAACCTTCAAAAGGGACTTTAGCGCTGCTTCAATTGATGTTTTGGAAGTTCCAACCGCACTAAGGGATGTGTTTGTTGCAACCCAACTTGTGTTCAATTCCTCATAGTCGGATTTCGCATCCTTACCGGCTCGAAGTGCTTCAATGTCGTCGTACAACGATTGCATTTTGCTAGTGAAATTAGCAAGTTTCCCCCTCAGTTGGCCGCTCGAACGATAAATTTCTTTTACTCCTAATCCATGCTCTCTCTCGTAATTAAGCACTTCAGAGATTGACTGTAAGAGTTGCTGCTCCATTACTTCCTCAAGATCGTACCTCGACATAATCGTGTCAAGTTTTTCAATCAATGCTGCTGGTGGAGATCGTAAAAGTGAACCCAGAGTGATTTTATCCTCGCAGATTGCAAGGATTTCTTTGACTTCCTTTAGAGCAGCCTCCTCAGCAGGAATTGCAGGTAGCATCTGATTTGCAAGTGTGAACACTGCATCGTAGGGAGTCGAAACCGATTTGTCTAAATCAAGATTGATAGGGAGCACGGATACTTTGACTGAAATTCCCTTGTTATCTGGGCGTGATAAAGCAAAAAGGGATTTAAGAGCATTGTGCATAACCTGGCGTTGTAAATCAAGAATATCGTCGCGAGTGGATTGAAATTTGTACTCTTTGGGGTTTATTTGATCTGCATCGGGGACATTGATGAAGTGATCGAAGAATATGTCGCCAAGATCTAAAGTGATTTTTGGATCGGTGGAGGTCTCCTGTTCGAACCTCATATTGAATCCATTCAGTCGCCCTTCGACATATTCTTCTAATTTCAAATAATGTTCCTTTAATTCAGCAGTTGAGGATTCGTCATCAACATAATTTTCAAGAATGTCAAGAGAATCTTTGAGTGCCTCAGTAATGATGAATTCCGGAGCATCATAACTTCCGCCTCCAGACTTCACGTTGCTTCGATTCAAATGTGCGGAGAGCATCATCTGAGAAAGTCGTAATAATTTGATAAAAGAGGTTGCTTCATCAGCATCAGCATACCATTTACGCACGTTAGAATTATTTACTGCTGAAGTTAAATCGGGAGAAGCGGATAATGTTTCAAACTTGAATTCATTATCCTTTGATTGTTTAAGAGATAATGTTCGGAAACTCAATGGCAAAATATTTTTTGCCCGTTCAGAATCGAGAGTAACAGGACCTCTTTTCATCGCTCGAACTCTTGTTCTCGCAATCTCAAGATAATCGTGGGATTCAATCGACTTTATGATGTGGCTCCATGCACCATAAGAATTGTCAAATGGAGACAAAACTACCTCTATCCCTTCATGGTTGTATTCATCCGCACCGTCCATATACATTTCATATCGACTTAGATAATAACTTGTTCGCCATTTATCTCTCGTGAAGTTGACCAGAGGCCCGACCAAATGGGAGAGGTGAATGCAAATAATGGTTCCATTTGATTCAGGCTTGTGTCTTCAAACTCAGAGACATGCATCTCAAATTGGAGAGAAATTGGCGGAAGGTGCAATTTCTTGGGGAAATTCAAAACATCATCAACTTCAAGGTTCGCAGATGATGAAAGAATAACTTCAAACGGAGGGTTACATCTTTTGAGAGCGAAAGATTCTCTGCCCTTGGGGATATATTCTGTGACCGAACCGGGCAATATTTCACCAAAGACAATGCATTGTGAATGCATTTTATACTTGCCAATCACCTCACGAACGAGGTGGCGTGCGACATGGTCTACAAAGGATTGCGGTGCCTTTCCATTCTCAAATAATGAATGGACATAGAGGAACGTCATCGAGGATACGCGCCTCTGACGAACGGACAAGGAAATATCAATAATCACTTCAACAATAGTGGTTAAACTTTGATGTACAGCAGCAAAATTATCCAACCCGTTGATAGAGCTCCCATGAGGTATTAATCGTTCCGCAAGTAAAATATTCATTTCCCCAAAACAAAAATACAATGATTCTTGATGTCCTTTTGATACAATATGTTTCGATGAAACAGATAAGATGCCATTTCCTGGCCGGAGCACACCTGCATCCCCTGAGGTTGATCGAATTTGATTTATTTTGTTTCGTATGTCATAGCTCCAAAAACCGCTATCATCGAGGTACTTTTCAGAAATTAACCATACTTGCAAATCACGAGTAAAATCATCGATTCGTTGTGAAAAATCATTTCCTTCAGGCGCAGTGTAATGTGCTCGCCTTGAATGAAATGGGGCCGATGTTGCGGCGGAAAGTGGGAGCAAAAAAATGAGGGTTTCGCCGGGTGTTGAAGGCTCTAAATCAGTGCAATCTACATTAACAACTTGGATACGAGGGGCGTCTTCTTCGGTAGATGAAGCGTAGCAGGAGGCTATTGATTGTTTAAGTCTCTCAAGCAAAATTCCACCCCTGTAAACTATTCAAATCGAAATCAAGGGGATCAATCAGCAAACATGGCGCAGGGATGGAAACCAACTGAGTCCGTATGACTCGGCAACTGGGTAATTCAAGTTCAGCGTGTTGTAAATGCTCTTCCGAGCATAAGAGGACGGCAGGGAAACGAGGAACAAAGCGTCTTTTTTCCTCACCATCAAGTCGCACGGAAAGTCCACCTCTGCGTTCGAAGCTATTGGGCATAAATCGATGTAGGAAGAGCGCCTCTTCGGGGTGATGTTGGAGGTAGAATTCAAGTAATTGCGGATGCAACTCCAATATTCGAACGGCGACGATTAGCCAGCCTGACCCGCTTGAATTGAATGGATGATCGACAAATGGTTTCATGGGAGTCATTGCGATTGATTTGAACTCTGGAAAAATCTTCAACACTTGAATGATTTTTTCGAACATCGAGTTCATTGATTTTACAAAATCCGGCCCAGTGTCCCCCATGTTCCACTGCCGTTGCCGAGCAATGTCATTGAGACTAATTCGGTCCAACTGCGCAAGGTGTTCTACATCCCTTCCGCTCAACTTGAGGCTCTTTTTGAAGCGATTCAACATCGATTTATCCATCAACAATTGGAGGATACGTAAATCGCTAGGCCAAATTGATTGAGCCGATTTTAAGTCATAACCGATGGCGGTATGTAGTATTTGATTAGACGGCATGTCTGGAAAACGATCGATCATTGAGGCGTAAGGTATGAGGTAAAGCGAGCGTGAAGAATTAGCGAGAGGAGAGAAACCCAAGAATGGATCCACAACGGTTAATTCACCACCCTGGTTTGTTCCTTGAAAGCATTGCTGAAGAGATGTTTGATTCTCCTCGGGTGGGATTGGTTTTCGACCGTTTTCTGCATAAGAAATCCCTAAGACTTCCACTGAAAGGTTGTCGGCTGTTCGCTCACATAATTGCCTGTATCCACAGAAATCGCAATCTGTTCGATCAACAAGCTTTGGCGACTCAACTGATTCATCGAACCAATCTGGGTGCTGGCATGGATACTCCTCTTTGCTCCCCTTCGTGGTTAATTCTCGTAGAAAAATCGATATTCGTTTGAACTCTCTTGGTGATCCAGCCCATATCAATTCACCAAAAAGCCTCTCGACATTGGAGTCATTAAGCGTTCTTTTCGAATTCTTTTGGAGTGTATGTAATCGGTTTTCAGAAAGCACAATCTCAACAGCCACTCTAAATCACTCCGTAGAATCTAGGTTTTTGGCAATAACCCACATGCAAAACAGAAGGTGTTGAATGAGCGTGTAGCGCTTCATTGGAATTGCCCATGAGAGAAGTCCATGCGCTTTCTTTGAATCCCAAGAAGAGGTATCGCTGAACTTCCAATGAGATGTATCACTGAAATAGGCGTCATTGAAATACGCCTTCGACATGATTTGACTATTTTTGTCGTAAGTGTAAATGAAATTGACAATCGCGAGCAACATCGAATGTAAGTCATCAGTTGATGCTGTACTTAATTTTTCATGGTCCAAGAGGTTAAATTCTTCATTTGCCTCAAGTTGTACAAAAGCCTGGACAACTCGTTTTTTAACGACTGTGATTAGAATCGGATCCCAAGCAAATGTCTTTTGTTGGGCCAAGGTTTGAGCAAAAAGGCGCACAACAGATGTCTCGCTATTCACAGGTAGACCTTTGCCCTTCATCATCGAAGTACCTTCGCTTGCATCTGTTAGTTGGAGGGATGCTGCATCAACCATGTTCGAAAGAAGATCCACAAGGGCCCATACCAAGTCGTCACTTGATTCATTTTTAGCGATGATAGAGTGAAGGAGGAATGAGGTGGCGTCGAGATACACCGTTGCATCCAAGACCCTTTGCTCATGAGGGCTCGCTTGATCAGAAAACCGAGAGATTTCTACTTTCAAAACTGGATTAAAAATCGATACAAACGCAGTGTAAAAGCCCGACGTATTTGCGGCATTCATTTGAAGTAACGATAGAGTTTCTTCAAACCTTTCAGGTTGACTCACAACATTTTGAATATGCTCATAGCAACGATTTCTCTGATTTTGAATTATTTGTTTCTGGAATGCAGTGAGTTTGTGACGAGCATTGTTCACAAGGCACGAAAGAACATGATGAGATTCTTCCCGCATCTCTTCGTATGTTGCTCCGGCTTCCAGCATCCGCTTAGCTTCATTAAACCCTGACGATTGAAAAAGTGAGAGATATATTCGACCAATCACTAACCCAAGAAGAATACTTGAAAAGAACAGAGATAATGAAAACCAGTGCACATTGCTTGATTCAAGTTGGAGACGGGCGATCCAAAAGAAGTTGTAACTCAACATAAGAAGAATAGAAAAAAGCAATAGGTTCGAATGTTGGTCAGAAAGCCTGAAAAATCTTGTTTTCAATCGCGATTCCATCGCACCGGAAAGACCATGCCGGGTGTCAACTAGTGCGACCATAAGCAACATCGCAAAGGCACCGGTCAAGATCGGCCCATAAACTGCGATTCGGAGTAGTAAATCTTCTCTAAGTAGACTCGTCAGAAGCAAGAAAAAGACTGCAACTCCCCCTAGCAGGTATTGTGGAAATACACGCACGTCCTGCAAAGTTTGTTGTTCATTCATTCATTCACCACCAAGTCAACAATGGGGTCGAGAAAAAGACATATTGCGACATCATTGTCACGGGGTGCCCATTTGTCATCTTCGAAACCATACATGGATAGCAGCTTACGAGATTGCAATGAATTAAGGTTATGTGTAGTCCATTGCTTTGATCCAATATTCTTCTCCATGGCCTGATCGAACAAATCGGATATGACATCCTCTCCGTTGTTGAACACCACCCCTGAAAGAATGCCAACACTGTTGTTGAGACTAATTTTTGAACTCCGCCATACATCATTTATACCATCTAATATCTCATGAACGGTGTTTTGTAATGCCTCAATGCTACCACGTCGAGGTTTTTTGTTCGACTTAGAGTCGAGGAGATGTTTCGATGCAAGCAACTGAGAGGAAAGAAGCGAAGTCAATTCTGCCGTGCCATCACTCGCCTCCAACTCTTCCATTCGAACAGTGATTACAACAGCCATGGAGCGTCCGAATTCTTCCTCATACTCTCCATTCGACCAAGCCTTCTTGCGGACAGTATGAAAATTTATGGCATCCAGAGAGTGATTCAAGGCTTTGGTACACTGCAATCTGGTTTCATTTCGAGACAAATGCCATGAATTGTTTCTAGAACCAATCCGTAACTGAAGATTAAACAAAAAGCCAAACTTTGCAGAGCGATGACCTCTACGCCAACATCGGTAGGGATTCTGAGGGCTCGAAAGGAAAGATACTTTTTGCTCGTTAACACAACCGCTGCAAATCGAATCCTTTCTATGCAATTCTAGCGCGTTCAAGCGGGAATTTCTTTGAAGTTGAGAGGAATGACAATTAATATCTAAGGCTCTTTTAAGTGATAAATGTGACTCGAAAGGCGTGACTGTACTCATTAGACTTGAGAGAAGGGCGTCATCGTTGATTTGCATCAAAGAATTCAAACTCCTCCCTGTTATTGATTGACGTACTTGCCTGGATTTGAATTCTCGAGCGCCAGGGTCTGTTTCAATTCGACGATTCATATTACTAAGAGCGTTTGCAATCTCATTAAGTGGAACGAGGACTATCTCCTTCAAATCTTTGCTCTTCATATCGGCAGCTCCTTTGCGTCAGTGAAGAGAGAAGAGAAGAAAATCCAACGGCTAAGTACCGAATACAGTGCAATCTTTCGATCTAGTCCGCCCTCAGACTGCCAATTTAATCTGAACCCCTCAAATGGGGAAGGGAGGGGTTGAGCAATGGTGCTCCGAACTCGTTCAAGGCCCTCATCGATAATTCTAGAAGTTTTTGAGGAAAAGTCGAGGAATGAATCTCTATGTTCCATGTGAGCAACGAGCCAATTGTACACACGCATAAAAGCAGATGAGGGTTCCAATTCAATTGAATCAAAAAACACGGACCATTGCTCTAGAGTGATTGAATATGTTGTCGCCTGCTGAAAAGTTGGTTTCGACTTCACCTCTTCAAGCCAAACCAAACAATCCTGCATTACTCGCATGTATAATTCCCCTCGTTGAGTGTCTTCGTGAACAAGTTGACTTCTAATGTAGAGAACGAAATTAGTGATGCTGCGTTGAAATAACACAGTTTTGTCTGGGTCGTTCGAACTGAAGTTTGGCATGTACTTCTCAGCCATTGTCAACTCTAGATCCATCAACTCTGATTTAACAAGATAATTCCCTAAAGGATCGAGGACTTGAGCTAATGCTTCCTTCCCCCCAGGATACGCCTTCGACCATGGTGTTTTTCTGACACTCCATGACAGATCATAATGTCCAGATTTCGGTCGGAGTGTCAACTTTGTTCTCTGAAGAGATATAAAATCAGTGTGCCTAGAAAGAAGGTGGGGTGAGGCTGGCATTAGAGTTTGAATCATGTACAAATCGCCCACTCGTTGCGTTCCTTTGGAAAATGCTGATTTATACGAGCGCATTGGTTTTTGACGAGGGAGTGGTAAATCTTCCATCATTTGAATCACAACGTGTTCAGCCGAGGTAATATGGCGATTTCGAACAAAGACTGGCGCGTAAAATTCCAAAGGCAAATTATTCAACATAAGGCGGTGAACCTTGGTGTTCCAATGAATCCTGATGTCGCTCGGGTCAACGAGACTAACTTCTCCATTTGGAGCCCATCGTAGTAAAGAAATTGGATTTGATTTATTTCGCATCTGTGGTAGAATGTGATGCCGGAAAAAAGAGTCGCCCAACGAATCCGTTTGAGCGAGATCGCCGGTCAGCGCCCCTGTTAGGCCAGAAAGGAAGAGAATAGTGGCAACTGCCAAAGGCGACATCACTATTGATGATTGAAAGACGCTTAAAGAGGGCAACACGGCAAGTATAAGGTAAATCAGGAACAGGGAAACATACATAGAGGTTGAAGCCTGTATAACTGATTCCATCGATGAGATTTTCCTTGAGAAGTAATGTGTGAGCATAAACACAAGTACTCCAACAATTACCCATTCAGCACTTGTGTAATAGAATGGGCTAACGATTGCACGTGTGTTTGCCGCTACGAAAATAAGCGTCCAAAGGCAAATTGTTCCAGTGGCAATGGCACTCACACCAAGGCCTGTAGTGAATGATCGCAGACGGCTTTGGAATTCGTTGAGCAGCCTCCCCAAAAGCGATATAAATCCAATCAAAAGCTGGCGTATAAACTCAAGAGCGGGTACGGTTTTTGCATCGTCTGCCAAATCCTACTCCCCCATATGCTCAACGAGCGATGTTCTAAGGGAATGAAGGCGTTCAAGCATTTCTAAAAAACGCTGAGGAAGAGCCACACTCGAATCAAGGTGATTAAAATATTGAGTTCGAGAGAAGATGTCTTCAAGCAATACCTGAAACTCGCTGAGTTGCGTGTCCTTCATTTTTAATCTCATCTCTAAAAGGGCGCTCAGTTCCTCTTGCTCGCGCTCGGCCATTTTCAATAAACGCTCAGTGTTCGTAATTTCGAGTCTGATTTCTGCACTGCCCATTTCGAAAGGAAAGCCAATTCGGCGACGGGGTAGAAAGTGGAAAAAATCTTCGTAGGTGGCATCCTTAGGAAACCACCATGGCCAAGTGAGGCCCATTATTGGACCCCCAGATATTTCTCTAAATTAGTAATCCGGTCATTCAATCGCTCAAGTATAGCATCGTTAGCATGATCTTCAATTTGAAATAACACCTCAGAATCCGGTTCAGAATACTCCTTCATATCTCGATTAATCGTTCGAATATGAGAGCGGAGAGTTTCATGCGCTAAGAGAACGGCCGCATCCTCCAAAACTCGGCCAAATTCAACGGCTGCTTCTGCTCTGGATTGAACGATTGCAGACTCGGTTTGTTCCTTTACTTGATAGTCGCGGAGGGAAACTTTCAGGTCTTCTACAATCGAACGGCCATCATTTAAGACATCGGGTGTGTCCTTGGTGCGGTTTTTAATCGCACTCGAATTTATGCATCTTTGTCTCGAAGGATTCATCTCATCAAATCCTTTCAGGAATCAGTCAAACGCCCAATGCTGACTTCAGTTCAGCAATCGAGCGGGCTGAACCCATTGCTTTGAGTTCGGATTCAGTCATTTGAATCGAGAATCCAGCATTTTGTTCGATGACTCCGTGTAGGTCAATCATATCCATGCCCTCAATTATGTCTGGCATGGAATCATCGCGCAACACAAATTCAATGAAAGAAACACGTTGATGATGTGTTACGAACGTGTTCGAGACGCCGTCGAGGCGGCGACGAATCGAAGAAAGGGATGCAGCAACATTTCCAACGCCTTGTAAAACTGCTTTTTCTTCCATCTCACTTTTTGCATCTTTCACTTGTTGGCGGATGTCATTTAGCATTGATATGGCTTCATCTCGCTCAGCGAATAATGTGGTACGTTTTTTATTCTCACGTGCTTTTTCTTGGTTGAGAAGTTCCATTTCTGATTCGGCGTATTGCATTTTGTCCTTCCTTAACAAAATATCAGCCCATTTTTTCTTACAATGCCATCGTTCAAGTTGTTTTGTTGTGAATGAACGTCCTTTTCGCGGCGCTTTACGGTTCACAATAAT